>Ga0180009_10005697_pt1 | contig 13280 bp, 16 predicted proteins | sample OS_PC_MetaG_FD_123537 | JGI IMG/M metagenome (GOLD analysis project Ga0180009, IMG submission 123537) | Groundwater microbial communities from the Aspo Hard Rock Laboratory (HRL) deep subsurface site, Sweden - OS_PC_MetaG | ecosystem: Environmental > Aquatic > Deep subsurface > Groundwater... | reverse complement strand
GAGCGACTGGCGCTCGAAGAATTATTACTCCTTATTTTACGAGCTCACGACCAAAAACGCAGTTGGCAACAGAGCCAAGTCGCGAAGAAACTGACCATCCAAAACACCGAAACGGGCCGATTCGTTTCAAGCCTGCCCTTCACCCTCACCGATGATCAAAAGAACGCTACAAAAGAAATTTTGTCTGATATTACCAAAAATATTCCAATGAACCGTATTTTGGTGGGAGACGTCGGATCGGGCAAAACCGTTGTAGCCGCTATAGCTATCTACGCTACGTACAAAAATAACCTTAGATCCGTCATTATGGCTCCGACACAGATACTCGCACTTCAACATTTTCGGACGCTGACATCATTGCTCGCGCCATTTGGAATAAAGACATTTCTTATAACCGGTGGAAGCCCTAAAAAAATTGACCCTGCGGATGTATACGTTGGTACGCATGCGCTTTTGGCACATAAAGCGCAGTTTACGCGCGTCGGATTAGTCATCATCGATGAACAGCAACGTTTTGGTGTCGAGCAACGACGGCTGCTTGAATCCAAAAACAAATCCAAATATGTGCCTCATTTCCTGACAATGACAGCCACACCGATCCCGAGAACCATGGCAAAAACGCTTTACGGAAATCTGGATTTATCCGTACTTACCCAAATGCCACTAGGCAGAAAACTTGTCAAAACCTGGGTCGTGCCTCTCTATAAACGCGAATCGGCGTACCGCTGGATTGAAAAACAAATTTTAAGCGAAGAATCCGGAGCTTTCATAGTCTGCCCATTCATTGAGCAATCAGAAAGCCTGTCTACGGTTCGGGCGGCCAAGACAGAATTTAAACGCCTCCGGTCGGAAGTTTTTCCCAGCTTACAGTTAGGCCTACTCCATGGCAGGCTCAAAACAAACGAAAAACATCAAATCCTCGATCATTTTAGAAACAGAAAACTCGACATAGTAGTCACGACACCGGTTGTTGAGGTGGGCATCGATATTCCCAATGCCACCATCATGCTTATTGAGGGAGCCGATCGTTTCGGACTTGCGCAACTGCACCAATTGCGGGGGAGAGTGGGTAGAGGGACTAAGCCCTCCTATTGTTTGCTTTTTACGGAAAGCACGATAGACAAAACCATCGAACGGCTGCGGACTCTCGAAACGGTTCATAACGGTCCGCAACTGGCAGAAATAGACCTGAAGCTGCGCGGTCCCGGAGAGATCTTCGGAACGAAACAACACGGAATTCCGCTTTTGCGGATCGCAAGTTTGGGTGACAGCAAACTCATAGCCAAAGCGCAATTAAACGCCCAATCATTAATCTCCCAAGACGCAGATCTTCACCAATTTCCCCTCTTGAGAGCCAAACTCAAAGAGAGTAAAATTGAATCTGTTCAAGATTAAGAATCTGCGATTTGTTTATTTGTATATTAATTTATATGACTCCATTACCTAAACGCAGACACAGTACCCGCCGCGGCGGCAAACGAAAGGCCTCAATTCATGTTGCGAACGTCAAACGTACGCGCTGCTCAAACTGCAGTAGCTTGAAGTTTTCACATCGGGCGTGCGCAAACTGCGGGAAATATAACGGCAAAGTGGTACTTACAATCAAAACCAACAAAGCAAAAAAATAGTGACACGCATTCATGAAAACTTCTCAAGATCCGCGTCATCAGCGAAGAATTAAACTGATGGAACAGTTATTTACTTTGGGTTTCGGTCAAAACTCGCGTTCAAAAGCGATTGGAGCCATACGCCCACATCTATCCGATATCGACAGACGCATTCAAGAAGCAGCACCGGAATGGCCGATTGAAAAAATCGCCAAGATAGATTTAGCAGTTCTGCGGCTCGCGCTCTATGAGTTAACCGCAACGCGCAAAGAACCTCCCAAGGTAATCGTCGATGAAGCGGTAGAACTGGCAAAAGAATTCGGGAACGACAATAGTCCAAAATTCATAAACGGAGTATTGGGTACAATACTCAAGAAGGAGGGTATACAATGCTGACATTCGAGGGCCTTCAAAAAACAATCGGAATACGGTTCCGCGATCAAAAGCTTTTGAAAGAAGCATTTATTCACCGTTCATACCTCAATGAGTCGAAACAGACGAAAGAATCGAATGAACGGCTGGAGTTTTTGGGCGACTCCGTTTTATCATTTCTAACCTCACATTTCCTTTATGAAAAATACCCTAACTATCCGGAGGGAATACTTACGAATATTCGCTCAAGCCTCGTAAAAACAAAAAGCCTCAGCGATGCCGCCAAATCCATCGGCTTAGGAGACCTTCTCTATTTAAGCCGTGGCGAGGAAGATTCCGGTGGACGCAGTAATGCATCGCTTCTTGCTGATGTTTTTGAAGCATTGCTTGGAGCTATATACTTAGACCAAGGAACCAATAAAGCACAGCAATTTCTACAAACATGCCTGTTTCCTAAAGCCAAAGATATTGTCGACCAAAAAGCATACATAGACTACAAAAGCCATTTGCAGGAAATTGTCCAGGAAAAAGTTCGCATCTCTCCTCTCTACCGTGTCGTCAAAAGCGAGGGCCCGGATCATAACAAAATCTTTTGGGTAGAGGCTGTTGTAGACAATGAGGTCATTGGTAGGGGTTCCGGAAAATCCAAGCAAGAAGCGGAGCAAGCCGCCGCACTGGCGGCTCTTGAGAGGAAGTACAAATCATGATATCATACGCATCATGGTAAAAATTCGTCTTTCACAAACCGGCAAAAAAAATCGCATAATGTACAGGATTATCGCTATCGATGAACGGAAAAAGCGCGACGGGCAGGCTATAGAAATACTAGGACACTACGATCCTCACATGAACCCTCCGAAGCTTATTATAAAAAAAGACAGAATAGAGGAGTGGGTACGTAAGGGAGCACAGCTTACCGACGGCGTTAAAAAATTATACGACAGAGCATCATGAAGGAAACATTGCTGTTTATACTCCAGCGTATCCTTGATCATCCAAAAGACATTAGAATTGAGGAAATACAAGAGGAAGGTCGTACTATTCTCTCCGTTTCCGTTCATCCGGAAGATATGGGCAAAATTATCGGAAAAGGAGGCAGAATCATCCGCGCTGTGCGGGACATTGTCAAGCTTCTTGCTATAAAACACAAAACGTACGCCGATGTAGTTCTTTCGGAATAACAAACGAAGCGCCGTCTTCTTCTATGCATATTTCTATTTTGACGCTGTTCCCTGAAATGTTTACGGGTCCATTCCAGCAATCAATTATTAAAAGGTCGATTGCGAAAAAAAAGGTAAGCATTTCTTTCATAAATATACGGGATTTCGCGAAAGACGCGTATCATTCCGTCGATGATCGCCCTTTCGGCGGAGGTGTCGGGATGATTCTGCGTGTGGATATAATCGACCTCGCACTGCAAAAAGCTCTTCAGGCTGAACATGAGAGATCTAAAACCCGCGTTGTTCTTCTGGACCCGGGAGGCGTGCCATACGTACAAAAAAAGGCAAGAGAGCTTGCTGGCATGGAACACCTTATCTTGATTTGCGGACACTATGAGGGAGTTGATGACCGCATCCGCCAACTGGCGGATGAAGAAATTTCAATCGGAGACTACGTGCTTTCCGGCGGTGAAGTGCCGGCCATGGTTATCGCCGACAGCGTCATACGATTGCTCCCCGGAGTTTTAAACCAGAAGGTTGCTACCGAACGTGAATCCTTTGAAACGTCAACACTGGAGTATCCTCAATTTACGAGACCCAGGTGTTATAAAGGTATGAAGGTGCCATCCATTATCATCGGCGGAAATCACACAAAAATCGCTCAATGGCAGACAAGGGAGTCTACTATCAGGACCCAAAAAAGCCGGCCCGATCTTCTGAAACCCGAAAGTCACACGGTTATTAATAAGAAAAAGGGTCGTCCCTCATGAAAGGAAGAGGCTCGGAGTCCTGAGGCTGCAATCCGCTTTCACCGACAAGTTGCATCGAGGAAATGCTTGTCAGCAAATCTTGATCATCTTGAGTAAAAGCCTCAATACGGTCAGATGGTTTCCCTATAGATGTTGGAAGTGGAGTATAAAATGCATTCATGTCAGCACTCATCGTCAACACATCGCCTTCGCCCTTCGCCAAACTAAAGGCTTGAACTCTCACAAAACGCCGGACAGAATTGGCTGCCTCAAGGAAATCACGTATTTGCTGATACGTCCCGTTGATTGAAGCGGCAAACGGCATAATCGTGCTTGAAAGTTGTATTTCCTCTGTGTTCTTTGTAACCCCAGAGTTCGTCGCTATCTTCCCGACAGCAGAAACGGTTATATCGGCAAGCGTCACCCCTGACAAGTTGGCAACTCCTTCTATTGTGGAAAAAAGTGAAGCAACCGATTTATCTGACGGTATCGCCGAAAGGGTGAGTGCCACTTGACTTCGCAATGTATCTTCATCCGTGGAATTAAGAAGATCAATTTTGTTCCGTAACAGCATCACGGTTTCCGAAAGCTCCTTTGCATTGCTACGCATTGTACTCGCTTTTTTATATGCCGGCACAACGCCGACAACAACAGCTACCACGCACAACAAAAGGAGGCTTATTGATACGATTGTCGTACGATACGGACGCAATATTCTACCAATCTGTACCAGGGTGACATTAATGGTCATATACTTGATAAAATGAAACGCTCATGTTTACACTCCCGTCTTCCTCAAGCGATAACGAATCTAAAAATGGCTGACGGATGTTTTTCTGGTCTACGCTGGCCATGATGTTTGCTACCATATCTATGGCATCTTCCAAACGTCCTGCGGTAAACCTGGCTGCTACTTTGCCCCCTTCATCAAGGGAAAGGCTGGTAGGCAATGTAGACGATCCGATCGCGTCTATTGTATCCAAAACAACAGCACGCGACTTCATAGTGGCGTAAACTTTTCTTATACTATTAAGCCTCTGTAAAAACGACGTCAAAAGCCCTTCTTTCTGACCATTTTCTGCTATCTGTTGCAATAACAGAGTCTTCTGTTCGTCGAGAGACCGGTATTGACGAACCAAAATAAATAAATACCCACCCACGGATCCGCTCAACAAAAGTGTGATAATTAAACAAACGATACTTACTTTCCGAAGATTTGACTCCCACAATCCCCACGCGGGAGATAATGGTTTTGACTTTTGCAGTAAATTGATGCCCTTTTTTTGCATACCGTTTGCGCTTTTACTCCCGCAGTGCTAATCCTACAGCAACACCAAATACAGGGCCCTCTTTATCCAGCACCTGAAATCTGGACTCCCTCCTGATTCCTACCCAGGGATTAGCAAGCTGCGTTTCGATACCCATACTCTCTGCGACATACACAATCATACCAGGGAGCTTTGCCGAACCACCGGAAAGAATAATTGCTCCTACTCGTTCTTCTTTATATTTCTCCTGAAAAAATGCAATTGCCCTTTTCATCTCATTGATAATCGTGTCCATAATAGGCTTGACGGTTGCCACAATTTTGCCTTCTAGTTTATCGCTCTGCAATCCGTATGTTCTTTTATATTCTTCAGCCTGACCGGGGCTGAAATCAAATCCCTGAACTAAAGATCTTGAAATTGCCTCGCCTCCGGCGCTTATCGATCGCGTAAATACAAGAATCCCATTTCGCAAAATCGCAAGGTCTGTTGTTTTTGCACCTATAGAAGCTATCATCGTAGCTTTTATGTCTGATGTAGCCCGTGCCAGAGCCCGTGTAGATGCAATTATTTCCGTTTCCGCGGCAACCGGCGTTAACTCCGCAAGCTCCAGGAATGTCAAATATTTATCCAACAATACCTTAGGCGCCGCAACCAACAGTACGTCCATTTTATTTGTCCCTGTCTCACGGCTGTCCCGCAAAACGCTATAATCCAAATTTACCTGATCAAGCGGCAGAGGGATATACTGTTCGGCTTCCCATTGAATGGCGGACGATAGTTCGCGGTCTGACAGCTGCGGGACCTCTATTACCCTCGTAAATACCTGCGCTTCGGGAAGGGCAATATTAACCTGATCGGATTTTGCACCGGCATCTTTTATCAATTTCTGGATAGCCAAAGCTACCGCTTGTTGATCGGCCGGTAAATTTGAGGAAAGCTCTTTTGTTAACGCCGGTATACTTCCGGCAGCACGTAATATGGGGCCTTTACTATCTTGTTCTATCTCTATAAGCTTTATACTATGAGAGCCTATATCCAAACCGAGCAGGGATTTCATATAGTTATTTTATTATATCAATGACCAAACATCGATTGACTATATACGACAGAATCAAGGATAGAAGCAGGGGTCCGATATTGTTGATATACAATTACTTTTCTGCTGGTACCGGATTGGGTTGTGCCCGTTGATTCGATAACACTACCTTGATTTGGTAATATTGCGCTCCCGGGATCAACTGCGACAGAAGCGTCGCTGTATTCCGGACGGATCCGTAAAGCCAAAAGGGTATCAACCGCGGGTGAAATACCCAAGCTGCCAAAAATAATCGCAGCCTCATAATATCCGGGTTGTCCGCAGCCGCCGGTTGGCGCGCCAACGGACGTAAAATTGTTTGAAGCGACACGGGAGATGTCCGGATCATACGCAACACGAGCTACTTGATACGATCCGCTTGGGCTTTGTTTATAATATATGTTTCCGACTATAGCCGGCGTCACCGATTCACTGCTCCAACAAATAGTCAGGGAAGATCCCGTGTACGTCGGAACTTCTTGGAGGGTACTGTCCGGATTATGGTTAACAAGCCAAAGAGTTTCTACGGATCCGGCAGGAGTCTCTTTCGGGAATTGATAAACAGAGGCCTCTCCTCCGATGGTATTTGTTGTTACGGTATATGAAACTCCGGAGGAAAGCGTATGCGGACCAGAACTCCCTGTATTTAATGCGTCTTCGATTCCTGCTTCTGCTGCATGAAATGCGCGAGCCGACTCCTCAAGAGTTGTGCTCATCGACACATCTGTTGTCGATCGCCCTATAAGAGAAAGCGCTACGGTTGAAGCAATAGTCAACACAAGAAGCGTAATCAAAAGCACCTGCCCTTCCATGTTTTCCTTCAGATGCTTCATAGTTCCATTGTACGGTGAGCTGGTGTGTTTGACAATAGCGTTAACGCTCTTCGTTACGGAGTATTGTCGTAGAGCTAAAAGATTCGCTTGCTTTCTCAAATTGATCGACCGGGGTGCCAAGCTGCGTCAGATTGAACGAAATCTCAATCTTTTGCGGAAGACCTGGTACGCCCGTACATTTAAATTGAAGCGAGCTTGCAGCACAAATATCTCCTCCGAGCGTTACGGAATTGCCTGTCAGGTATGACGTCCCTGCGGCGCTTACAGAGGCAATGCGTGTCACCGATCCGTCTTGCACACACCCCATCGTGGTCAATCCGCCGTCAGTACCCATAATGGTGATCTCGGTGCTTCCTGTCCCGTAAATCCCGCACGCAGAGGCAACCTTCCGTGCGTTTTGAATCGTACGGGTGAGCGTGTCGATTGCGAAATCTCCTGATTGTTTAACCTCTTTTGTGATCTCTGACTTCGTATTGGTACGAACGGTAGTAAACAACGATTGTGTTACGACAGACGCCAATACGGCAATAATGGCAACGGATATTAGAATCTCAATCAGGGTAAAGGCGTTCTGCCGGAGTCGCTTATCTCCGCTCATAATTTCCTCCAATCCGTTAAGTATGTTTCCAGAGTTGTATATTGCGTGGTGCCCCGATCTTCCCACGAGACTGTCGACTGGATGTTCATATGACCGAGATCCGCGTCCCATGAAAGGTTTATGCTTCTTGTAAATTTATCTCCGACATTCCCGGGGCAACTTCCGCCAAAAGCAACGCTCCAGGCTTTATCCTCCGCCAGGCACCATGTTCCGATTTTCCCCTGAAAATCTGACCAACTGACGGAGTTGCGCAAATCACGTGTTGTTTCCATTCCTTCCTGCGCATACGATAGCGCGGTACTTTTATCTTTTGCGGACCCAATATTATGCATTGCGACAGTTGACGCCACGATTAACGCGGTTACCAATAGTACGACCACGCTGATCGTGACAACAATCTCTACAATCATTTGACCTGAGGAGTGGATGGGCACTCGAACTAATATATTGCGTTTAACGATTGCCGATCTTTTTTTCATAAATAATTTGGAAACTTAAAATCCTACTTCAGTGATGTCGCCGTTTGACGCTACCCGGATTTCATAATTCCCTGAAGCTCCGGTTAATAAAATCGTCTCTGTCGCATCACTCGTCAATGTGTGCGTAAGCGCCCGAAAGGTAAGGGGAGCGGGAACCGGATTAAAGGTGACTGCGGACGGCAAAACATGCTGCAGGATATCGCCGATCAGCCCTTCACTGCACAAAGCCTGTATGGAATAGCTGTTTGCAGAAAAAGTTACATTCATCCCTATATACCCGCTGCAACCGCTTGCGGGCTTTTGAACCGATATAGCTTTTATTTGCGCCAGCCGCAGGTCGTTTTTCAGTGTTAGTGCTTCCTGGCGTATGCGCTGTTTATCGCTGTAATTATTGTAATTGGCCACAATACTGCCCGCGAGAAGCAAAAGAAGCGCTGTGGCTATAACGAGCTCGATAAGTGTAAACCCTTTCATGGGTAGTAGGATATTACGGGCTCTTCAGACCGTAGTTGCAGTCTATAGGCAGCGTAGTGACGCTGCTGCATAGATTTGTACCGCCACCTGTTTCCAGATTACCGCATATACAATATCCGTAATACGAGGTGCCGCTTTTTGCCGTTGGCTTATATTTATACGTTCCTGTTGACGGATCGCCGGGTATCGCCGGCATATATGTTGCCACGAGAACCGTTGAAAGATCCGATGTTAAAGTCCAATTACCTAGTCCGGTATCAGGATAGTATCCGAAATCTGACCGGAACATCTCAAGAGCCGACCGCACCTGTTCCAGATCGCTTTTGCGCTTAGCGTCTCTCGATCGCTTGTTTATAGACGAGTAAGCAACGATTCCGATGGTAACCAAAACCGTGATAATCGTCACCACTACGAGAAGCTCAATGAGTGTAAAACCCTTTTTCCGTTTACTTTGCAACATACTGTTGTAAAACACATGATTTACTGAAGACTCGCTACGCAAGTATCCTGATTTAATCCGGTAAACGCCCCGTCTCCCTCAAGATCTGCGCATACTTTGTAAGCCGATGTTGTCCAGGTAACCGAAATATAACTCCCTACAGATTTCGGATCCTTCGGCTCTCCGCCGGGAAGATACGTTGCGTCCAGTACAGCAATATTGGGATATGTTCCGCCGGGGTATGAACCTGCGTTATTAGCATAATACTGCTCTATCGCGTTTTGAAGTGCGTGAAGGTCTGACCTTCTTCTGCTGTCCCTGCCCCTCTTTTGAGCAGAAGAAAACGAAGCTACGGCAAGGGCCACAAGTATACTCATGATGGCAATGACGATAAGAAGCTCCATGAGGGTAAAACCCATATGTAGATTTGATATCTTTGATCTTTTAGAATTTATGTTATTCATGGTTATATAAATTTCTGCCACAACTCCATGAACCTTTCTCCGTACATTATGGTCAAAACAGCTCCTAAAATTAAAAACGGGCCGAACGCGATCCTGCTTTTTAACGACCTTTTTCCTGTCAACATCAGTATGACACCCACGCAAGCACCCGTCAAGAACGCGAAGTACACGGCTTCAACAATCTTTGGAAAGCCCAAAAAAAGACCCAAAACGAACGCGAGCTTTGCATCACCCAAGCCCATTCCCCGGCGTTTGGTGACAATCCATAGGAAGAAGAAAAACGCAAAAGCCGCCAAAGCAGATATGCCATGATTGATGAGTTGAAAAGTCGAGGCGCCCAAAGCTATGGCACACAACGCCACAGCGACAATCGAAACAACCAACATGCTGTCGGGAATGATCTGGTATTTCATGTCTGCAATGAATATCACAAGAATCGCCGAAAATAAAAGCAGGGATGATAAGAAAAGAATAGGGGACCTGCCATACAATACAAATAATGTCGCATACGCAACACCCGTAACAAACTCGATCGTCGGATATTGGAAGGAAATATGCTTCCTACAGCGCCTACAGCGACCATACTGCACTACATAAGAGATAATCGGTACTAGTTCATACCACCGCAACTTTTTTTTACAATAATCACAATGAGAACGCCCCCAAATAACATCCTCTCCTTTCGGCAGGCGATCAATGAGGATGTTGAGGAATGACCCACAGAATAACCCGATTATCAATAGAATATCTCTCATGATAGAATAAAAAAATGAAACATAAATGGGCGGATCTGCTTTATTTATTTGTTCTCACTTGTTTCGTTATAGCTTTCTTTCTCCCCTTATTCTATCCCGAACTCAAACTGTTTGCCACACCAGATGGAAGACTCAGCGATATTTTCCATTTTAACTATCCGCTTAAAGATTTACTCAGCAAATCGCTGAAGCAAAATAGATTACCTATATGGACAAATCTCGTAGGCATGGGCTTTCCTCCAATTGCCGAAGCTGAAATAGGTGCGTTTAATTTACTTAATATAATTCTTTTCAAATTTTTTTCTACACCCGTTGCTTATAATCTCGGATATATTACGACGTTCCTTCTTTTTGCATACGGCATGTTTTTTATCATGCGAAGCTTTAAAGTCCCAAGAGGCATATCTTTTTTATGCGCGTATATCTTTACGTTTTCTGGTTTCCATATCGTCCAAATTCCGCACTATAATCATTTACAAACGTTTTCCTATTTTCCGATTTTATTCCTTTTCTGGAAATATACGCTCGACAATCCGCACTCCAAACGCTGGCTCTTTATCCCGCTTATAGCATCACAAATGATATTTGCAGGGCATTATCAATATATATTCATGTCTATCGTTTTTCTTATCCTCTATACGTACTTTTTCCATAAAGGCAAAAAAAAGATAGTGTCATTATTTATAAATAAAATAACCGTCACAATACTATTTTTTACGCTTGGTTTATCAAGCATGCAATTGCTACCGTCTTATGAATATTTCATTATTTCCCAAAGGAATACTATACTCAAACTCTTTTCTATTAATATCGGCGGCTTATCGCTCCCACATCTATTGCAGTTTATTTACCCTTATATATTAGGCGATATACGCATTGGAACATACAAAATATTCCTATACCGCATTAATTTTTGGGAAACATTTTCTTATATAGGAATTATCCCTTTACTTTTTGCGATCTTGTCTATTGCATCAATAAGAAAGAACGGGAGTGTAAGAAAATATTGGTATATCATAACTATATTATTAATTCTTGCGTTCGAAGGACACTCACCTTTTTATTTTTTGTTCTCATTCGCTCCTCTGTCTTGGTTTCGTGTTCACTCACGATTTATTGCGTTTGTCTCGTTTCTTCTCGTATTATTATTTGGTTTTGCCTATGAAAAATTTATTTGCCTGCTTAATAAAAAAATAAAGCGCAAATATGCGATCTTATTTCAAGCTATCGTTGCAATTATTATTTTTTTCGATATATGGCACTTTGCTTCCGCCTATAATGCATCTATTTCTGTAAATTCATTATACAAACCGCCGGAAACAGCTGCGTTCATCAATAACTTTCCTTCGAAACGAATATATACGCTTGGGATAAATAATGAATGGTTTTCCTATCTCAACGCCAACGGATGGAAGGATATAAAAGGATATATCTATCTCCTGAACGGCTTAGGACCGAATGTAAATATGCTTTATGATATTCCCCAGATACAGCTATATTCCGGATTTAAAACCAATAAACTCGAATATCTTGACCAATATATTCAGTCGAACATTGTCATGGATACCCAAAAAAATACAGCTTCACTGTCGGGTATCGGCATTAACTCCCTTCGTCTCGTTGGAACAAATTTTGTCATAGCTCCATATCACATATCAAACACGGAACTGTCGCTAGCGCAAACAGTGAAAAGCAATATCTCTAAACTAAATGACATCAATATCTACCAAATACCATCCTCTCAACCCATGTATTACATTACACAAAATATAGACTATGCGTCCGGCATACGTGAACTTGCTCAAAAGATTGATAACGACGAGTGGTACAAAACGTATGATGCTATCGTAGACACTAGAAAAAAAATAACCGTAGAAGATGCGTCACATTTTAACAAACAATTATGGGTAGTAAAGGACACTGAAATACATAAAACTTTTCGTTCTCTGACCGATCAAGACAGTTACTTCATACTTCTTATGAATAACTATCCCGGATGGGAAGCTACAATCGATAATACATCTATCCCTATTCTAAACAGTAATATATCTTCTATGGCCGTGTATCTCCCAAAAGGGGACCATATACTGACTTTTTCCTACTTGCCAAAAACGATAATTATGGGGGCAATTATTTCAAGTATTTCAACGCTCATGTATCTTCTTTATGTCATTTATACACAGACGGGTCGTATATGGTTCTTTTAGATTCATACTCTTTACTATATTCAAGCAATTGTTCATCATCGGGATAACACTTTCTACGAAGAAGGTCAGAAAGAGACAGGATGGCAAAATCATTGTTCCACCTTGTTCTCATGCCATCCAAACCTTGTTTCGCTAATTCACACTGATTATTGTTTATATAAAGCGAAACGATGTCAGAAAAAAGATTTATTTGGTTGTCTCTATCGCTCTCTATCGATAAACGAAGCTGGTCAAGCGATTCTTTACCAGAATTTGCATATGCCAGGATACCCGAATAACTTACACGCCTGGTAGTATAAATTCTATTTATATCACTTAATAATAAATCGCCTTGCCGGTTCAACTCACCCGATGAGGGTAATACAAAATTCTTCCAAAGATATTCATTTTTTTGAACGATAAGAACAGGGTCAGGAACATCTTGCTCCGTAGGATAATACATCTTCACTAAACCGTGCGGTATCCATAATCCTTGAGTCGTCGACAATTCCAGATCACTCGCGATCGGTCTATAGGGAAAATTTTTTTGAAAAAAAGCTATCTGATAATCGGATAAAAAGCTATCCTTATCCATTTCGGGTAATACAATATCTGGGTATCTGACATGCAATGCTTCCCTATATTCCGATCTGTCTAATAAACTCAATCTGACATATGCTATATCCTGACGCTTGCCTGCCACATAATATGCATAAAGAAACGCGCTTGCTGTCGTATCTTCACGAAGTGTTACAATTGAGCGCTGGGGTATGCTTAAAAGCAGATCATCTGCATACGTTTCCATTCTTCGATCAAGAGTT
>Ga0180009_10005696_pt1 | contig 13280 bp, 13 predicted proteins | sample OS_PC_MetaG_FD_123537 | JGI IMG/M metagenome (GOLD analysis project Ga0180009, IMG submission 123537) | Groundwater microbial communities from the Aspo Hard Rock Laboratory (HRL) deep subsurface site, Sweden - OS_PC_MetaG | ecosystem: Environmental > Aquatic > Deep subsurface > Groundwater... | reverse complement strand
TGTTGCTCAATTGGGTCAAATTACGAAGCTGTTTTTGAATACATAAAAAATCAAGAGTTGCACCATTCATTTCATTGAAGACGACGGGACGCCGTGCCCTTTAGGGCACGGAGGATGTCACAGGTATTAACTATTATAATCTTGCTCTGTGGAGCACTCCTCCAGAGGACGTTATAAATCTTAAGAAAGATTTGGAGGCTTACCTCAGAGATGCAAACAATTTCCTTTGGTATTCAAATGAAAGTGTGAGCCACGAAATGACCCACCGACTTTTGCACGATTCGGACGGACTGAAATCTGAAAAGGGTTTTGAGAAGCCAAGTGAGGAGGATTTTGGGAAATATATGGTTCACTTAATGGAGTCAGACACAAAAGATGCAATAGACGAAAAATTTCAATTGTATACCGAATTTATGAATCTTGATTATCATGTGAGCCTAAGGTATGCAGATGCAAAAGATTTTTTTGAAAAAATATTCGAAAAAACTCCTGAAAAAATCCGTAAGTTCAGAAAAGACTATCTTGAGATTAACGATTATGCTCCTGTTCAGGTAAGTGCCAACGATTATATTTTTAGCATTTGGAGGGAAAAAGCAGATAAAAGTGAAATTAAGTTTGTTGAAAATCTTCTTTCAAGAAAAATTCATCCAAGTGAGATGGAGTACATAGAACACGTGAATAATGCAACTTATTTTATCTTGAAGGAAAATCCAATTTACCGTTTCAAACTTTCAAAAGTGGATGACAAAATTTATTATGAGTTGTTTTATGAACCGAAGACAAAAGAATTAATTGAAAGAGGGCTTCCTATGGCAAAAGTGCCGGATTTTTATCTTTATATGAAAGACTATCAGGTTTTTGACCTTATGAGGGGGGAAACAGAAGCCTCAGCAATAAATTCCTTTGCAAATGTTTATTTTGGACCGTCGACAAGCCATATGTGGTCGGTTGACTCTGAGGGGTATGAATACTTTTCAAAGTTTAAAATCGAGGATGAGGAAATTTTTCAAAGATTTCTTGAAAAAAATGTTATTGGAAGAGAAATGCTTAAAGAGGGCCATGACCCGGAAAAAATAAGAAATGAACTGGAATTCTCAGAGAATTTCTCTCATTCAGGTGTCTTTTACGAGTGGCCTGCTTCAAAGGTCAAACTTGAAATAAAGTAAACTGAATTTAGCAAATATTAAAAACAATTATTTCTTTAGGGTTTAATGAAAAGAGGTCATCATATGAGGTACTTTTCCTCTGAGGGAAAATACCTAAAAAGCTGGGTCTATGGAGGTCTTGACGGAATAATCACCACTTTTGCAATTGTTGCGGGGGTTGTTGGGGCGAATTTATCATCTGCCATAATTTTAATTCTGGGTTTTGCAAACCTGCTGGGGGACGGAATTTCAATGGCAGTAGGGGATTACATTTCAACAAAATCAGAAGGAGAGTATTACAAAAGAGAGAAGAAAATTGAAGAAGAAGAGGCTCTAAAAAATCCAAAAAATGAACTGGAAAACATTCAGGCTGTTCTTGAGAAAAAAGGGTTCAATAAAAAAGATGCAAAGAAAATTTCTCTTTTAATCTCAAAAAATAAAGGTTATCAGGCTGAAACCATTCTTCACGATGAGTTTGGGATTGTTAAGGGAAGTGTTCACCCCGGAAGAAACGCTGGAGTAACATTTATTTCTTTTTTAGCATTTGGAATGATTCCTCTTTTGCTTTTTGTTGTGGGGGCATTTTTGAATTCAACAATTCCAAATGCATTTTTATGGGCTTCTATTTTGTCGGGAATAGCAATGTTTTCCCTGGGGGTTATTAAATCAAAAGTTACAAATAAAAATTGGATACGCTCGGGAGGCGAGACACTTCTGGTTGGGGGAGTTGCCGCAACCGCTGCATATTTTGCGGGGGAAATTTTGTCAAAGATTGTTTAAAATGAAAAAAGGAAAAAATAAACTGAATAAAAAAAGCAAGCCTGAAATTTTTTACGGGCTGCTTGGATATTTTCTTGGAGTCTTTGCTGTAAACATTGCCTCAAAAGAAAGCCCTGGATTTTTATTTAATCCCTTTAATGCAATTGAATTTTTAGGAACACAGATTTCAATTATTACAGACTTTCCAAGAATAGTTGCTCTCCCGCTGGGGTTCTTGTTAACGGTTGTCCCTTTGATTTTCTTTTATTTTATTTCAAAGGAAATTATTGAGAAAAAAATCTAAAAGACGTGTTCAAGAGAGCTTATTTTTGAAAATGATTTTTTCAGGGGGGAAATCATTTTGTAAACTTCGGAATAACCTTTTTTTTCCTGTTCTGGTGCCTTAAAGATCATATCACTGCAGTATTCCTGGGTTAACTTAATAAAATCTGCTGCCTGTTCAAAGTTTCCTTCTTCAATAAAATTTGAAGCCAAAGTCATGCAATTTTTAAATTCCTGGCTTTCGCTCTTTTTTTCCAATAAACTATCCAGAGAATTTTTTAGGTTTGAGATTTCAGTTTGGAGTTTGCCAATATTCTTAATCTTGTTAAAATCATATCCTTCCGGATTAACTTCCTCAATTTTTATCACTCTTCCAAGATTTCCATTTTTTCTTCGGTCAAGAACCATATATCTAACAATCGTTTTTGCAGGGAGCTTTCTGTATTTTTCAGGTTCAAGTATTGGAACATTTCCCATTCCATCCATTTTTACATATCCCCGGTTGTTCACCAGGACTCCAACTTTTCCTTCCATAGAGTTCCCAGCACATTAAACTTTATAAATCTTCCTAATTGTTACTACTACATAAGGAACAATAAAATAACAAATGCATCTTCATTAATAATTTAAAGAGATTTTTTCTTAAGACTTAATGGTACAGATTCCGGAATATAAAAGAGATGAATCAAAGGATTACAAATTTGTTCTTGAAGGTCTTAACAGAATTCCTTTTCCCGTTGGAAAAAATCTTTTGGTTGATTTTTTGAAAGGAAATGAAGACAATCGTTCTATTTTAAAAAACAATCTTGGCGAACTGGAAAATTTTTCATCATTAAGCTATCTTGAAGAGGAAAAAATAAGGAAGATCGTGGATAAATTAGTTGCGAATCAATTTATAGAAACTTCTTCATCAGTTTTCAATAACGGCTCAACTGTCCTTTCAATTTCTGAAAAAGGCAAAAGCAGAATCTTTGAATTTGAAAACCAATCAGGGACTATTTTGAAAGAAGATTTAAACAAAGAGGAAATAAAATCCCTTTTTGAGTTTAAAGATTTCTTATCCGGTTTTAACAATGAACAAAAAAAGGCAATCATAAGCCAAAAAAAAGAAATTCTTTGTGTTGCCGGAGCAGGTTCGGGAAAAACAACTGTTCTGACAAAAAGAATAGAGTTTTTAACAAAACTTGGAAGAGTTCATGGGGACAAAATACTTGCAGTAACCTTCACAAGAAAAGCAAAGGAGGAAATGGAAAAAAGACTCTTAAAGTCCGGCGTTCGCGTTGTAGTTGAAACTTTTAATTCATTTTCAGAAAAGGTTCTTTTGAAAAATGCGGGAAGAATTTACGGCAGAAGAACGAGGATTGCGTCTTTTCATGATAAAATGATTGCTGTTTTAAGGGCTCTTGATGAGACGGGGTTTACAATTGAAGAAGCGGTTCTAAATTACTTTGAGAGCCCTGAAAAATTAAACAAAAACATTTACGAACTCCAGAATATGTTTATCTCTGATTGCTTTAATGTTTTTGAGTACTTCAAGGTTCTTGGTATTTCAATTGAAGAATTCAAAAAAAAGTATTTTTTGGATGATGACAAAACTTCAAATATGATTTTTGAAATAATTAAATTTCTTGAATCCCATTTTTCATCAAATGGTCTGCGAACATATGCTGATCAGGTAAAAGATGCTGTAACTTTTTTTAAAATGTATCCCAAGTTTATTCCTGAATTTGAGCACGTCCTTGTTGATGAGTTTCAGGATGTAAACTCGGAGCAAATTTCCCTCATTGAATTATTAAATCCAAAAAATCTTTTTTGTGTTGGCGATCCGCGCCAGTCTATTTTTGGATGGAGAGGTTCAGAAATCAGGCACATAATGGATTTTAAGAAAAACCGGCCCCAATCTGAAATTGTTTATCTTAACAAAAACTACCGAAGCAGGAAAAAAATAATTGAATTTATGAATGAATCAATTAAGAAGATGAATCTTCCCGGGCTTGAGCCAGATTCTCATGGTGAAGAAGATTATGAATTAGAAATTTTAAAGTTTGAAAATGAAGGAAAGGAATTTGATTTCGTTAAGGAAAAAATTCTCTCATCTGAAATTGCCCGTGAGGAAATTTTTGTTCTTGCACGGACAAACAGAAAACTTCAGGATTTTTCAAATGTTTTAAAAAAATCCGGGATAAAACATATAATAAAAAATGAGAATTCAAGGGAAATTTCGGCAAAAAAGGGGGAGGTCACACTTTCAACAGTTCATTCTGCGAAAGGACTTGAGGCAGAAGCTGTTTTTTTAATTGGATGCACAAACGGAAACTTTCCAACAAAGTACAGTGAACACCCCATAATTGAAAAAATAAAAATTTATGACTATAACAAGGAGGAGGAGGAAAGGAGGCTCTTTTATGTTGCTTTGAGCCGCGCAAGAAAGAACCTTTATTTGACTTATTCCGGAAAAAGCCACACCTATTTTATAAGCGAAGGGATGAAGGAGATTATTGAAAAATGAATGGAAAAAATTGGTTAAAAAAATTTGAAATTGAAGAAAAACCTGTTTGCATAAAAGAATATCTTTTAGATTTGTCAAAAATCTGCTTTCGTGAAATCTCCAGGAGAAACTCTTCAGTAAAAAAGAAAACTATGGAGGAGATTCTTGAAATTACAAAATATGCAGTTAGAGATTTTTATAGTAACAGTCTGGATGTGAAAATTACAAAAAAGGAGGTAAAAAATTTTTTGAGAAAAAATAAATTTAAAGATTACCATATAAAGGAAAGCCATCTATTTGGAGAGGAAGAGGAAGTTTTGCCTTTTTACCAATTTATAAAAAATCATAATTATTCTTTTGATGTAGTCATTCCTGTGATGAATGGGGGCTTAGAGCCCGCATTATTTGTTGAAACAAAAAATTTAATTCCAATAAGATATTCTCATCTTAAATTAGAAGACAAAAAAACATTTATTCCAAAATGTTATCTTTCAGACTTGGAAAAAAAGATCAAAGACAAAAATGTTCTAATTACAGAGGATTTTATAGTTTCTGGGAGGTCAATTTACCATGTGAGGGATTTGGTTGGAATTTATAACCCGTCTAAAATGTATTTAAGCCGTATTTTTGATGAAAGTGGGGAGAAAAAATTTAAAAAGAAATTTTGGAGGGAAATTTAATTACTCATCAAAAACTCCTCCTAAAACTTTTTCCTGCATTTCTTTCCTGAAACACTCTTCACAAATTTGTGCATTTGTTTTTTTGCTTACCTTGAATGAATAGGGGTCTCTTAACTCAGAACATCTTTCACATCTTTTAAGGCAGTCAGTGCAATAGTAGAATCCTGTAATTTTGTCTTTTTGCGTGTGACTTTTGCATACTACTTTTGAACATCTAAAACACCTGGTGGAACAATCTTTGCATATTTTTTTTGAGCAAATCTCGCACGTATTTTTAAGGCATTTTTTGCAAAATCCTTTTTTGCATGAATCACATTTAACAGAACATTTTTTACAAGTAATGTGGCCGGACATGCAAAGATAAACTTCCTTCGTCTGACCTGAACAGTTGTCGCATATTGCTCCCTGAAACTCTTCTGATACCGGGTCGAAATTCGCCAAAAAGGATTTTGAAACCTGCATATTATTTATTTCACAAATAAAATTAAATGAAGGATAATAAATTACAGTCGTTCTCAAAAGCCTGTTTTCAACATTTAAAATATGTTTTTGGGTTTCAAGTTCAACCTCCATTGTTTTATCTTTTTCTATATCCTCAAAGTTAAACTTTTTCTTCAGGGATTCTATCAATTTTTTCTCTTCAATAATCTTTTTCATGTTACCTTCCTTTGCCAGAGCCATCAAGTTATCAGTTATTTCTTTTATGCTTTTGCGAAATTCACTGGTTTCATTTCTAAACTTTTCTTCAATTTCTGATTTTTTCGCCTCAAACTCCAAAGAGAGCTTTTTTGTTATCTGATTTGTTTTTTCCTGAATTATTTTTTTCAACTCCTTTTTAGCCATAAAATAATAATTCTCAAAATCCGGGATTTTTACTTCTTTTTCATTTCCGTCAAGAAGAGCATATTCATTTAAATTTCCCTCTATTATTTTTCCGTTAAAAACATAAATTTCATTTTCAAAAATTTCTTTTTTCCCGGAATATTCAAAAACACTTTCAAAATTAAATTTGTAAAAAAAAGATTTTTTCTCTTTTACTGAGATTTTTTTTATCTGGGAATCAGAAAAACTCATTCTTTTTTTAAATTCTTCCTTTGGGTCAATGTCAATGTCAATTTTAAGCAGCTTTAATTCAGGTGATTTTTCCATAAATATATTAATGGTTAAAATCTTTATATAAATTGTTGGCATATGGAGAGATTTAAAAAACCAAAATTCGTATTCATAACATGGACCTAAAGCAATTGTTTTTTGGAATGCTGAGCCTGTTTTTGATATTCTTTATTTTCACTTACTGGTTCATGCCTTTCAGTCACACTCCTTTTAAAGTTCAGGGAAGCGGAAACTTCAGCATTGGAAATGAATCTGATGAAATGCAATTTTACAGCAATATGAGGTTCCCGGAAAAAGACATTTCCTATGCAATAGATGAGAACTGCAATCTTCAGAGAGCAAACAACATGATTAGGGCATTTGAGATTATGGAAGAGATTACCCCTCTTAATTTTTATCCTTCGGGAACGGGTGGGCCTGAAATTGAGATTACATGTGATGAAAAAAGCATTCCGACCGGAGGGGGAACGTTTGTTGCAGGGGAGGGAGGCCCGACAAGAATAATCTCGGGTGAAAACTTTAATATAATTCTTTCAGGAAGCATACTTCTTTTAAGGGACTCTTCATGCCCAAGACCAAACATACACATCCATGAATTGCTTCATGTTTTGGGTTTCGACCATTCAGAAAATGAAAACAACATAATGTATCCCATAAGTGACTGCTCCCAAACGATTGGGGATGACATCATAAACAAAATAAATTTTTTATATAACTACCCTCCCTATCCCGACCTTGAGCTGAAGGATGTTTCGGCATTTATGTCTGGAAGATACCTGAGTATTAATTTGTCTGTAAGAAATATTGGGTTGAAAGAGGCAAACCCTTCAAAACTTGTTATTTATTCTGATAATAAAGCTATAAAAGAACTGGATTTGGATGCAATAGACATTTCAAGCGCGTACAATCTTGAAATCAGAAACGTCTGGGTTCCAGACCGCCAGCCAAAAGAATTAAAAATAAAAGTAGAAACAAACGAACCTGAACTTTCTTTGGAAAATAATCAAGTAATCCTTAAAGGACTAGAAGATTAATCGTCCAAATCAAATTCGCTTAGAAAATCTTCGTCCCCTGAGAAATCTTTTTCCTCCATCTTTTGATTTTACAAGCCTTGCTTGCACCTCATTTTTTATAAAATTGTTATGGTGTTCAGGTATTTAAATTCTTCTGTTTTGCAGGAGATGCTTTGAGATTTGCCGAGGACAAAAACATTTAAAAAGGGTTTTTTACGTCGGCATTAATAATTTTAAAAATGAAAAGAGGCGGGGTTTGATTAATTCCCCGCCGGTATCCACCCACCCAGAGTCGAACTGGGGATCTCCCGGGCACTGCTTTTCCAGAACCTGCTTTTCAGATTTCATCTAATTTCCCGATAGGGAATATCCATCTTAGTTTTAAACTACAGCCAGGCGCTCTAACCACTGAGCTATGGGTGGTTGTATTCATAAAGGCAGTTTGGAATTTAAAAGATTATCTGTTGATAATATGAATTATAAAGAGAGAAAAAATTAAAAAGTAACAATTATCATTAATAAAATGGGGCTAAAAATACTGATTAAAAAGATTTTCTGTAAACATCAGTGGAAAAAATTTATGGGGGCTTCAAATGTTGGAAATGGAAAGTTCTCTCAACAATATTTTTGCCCTAAATGTCACAAAACTAAAGTTGTTATTAAATAAAAAATCAATCACTCTTCTGATCAGCAAGGAAGAACGTTTTGTTTGAAGAGGTGCTTTTTTCTTTTCCTTCCCTCTCAAAGGTTGAAGTTGTTGATGGAAGGGCAAACTTTCCAAGAACACCTACCTTTGAATAAATAACATATGAAAGAGTTCTTCTTTCTCCCGCTTCAAGGCTTCCAAGCTCCCACTCAAAAACTCTTCTTGTCTTGTTAAATCTTTTTGGAAGAGTGCCCCCAAACTTTTCGTATATTTTAACCAAAGGCGGCAATCTATCAAAAATCTTAACATTCTCTATAAACCTTCTTGATTCAATATTAATTAAAACTTTGAGTGCAAACTCTCCTCCCTTTGCATTCACAAAGGATACCCTTTTTCTTAAAACAAGATCGGTATTTGAGTATTTCCTTGCAAAAACAACGGTCAAAACGATTAGTATTACAATTATTAAAGGAATTAACCAATTTGTGTTAACTCTCACTTCAAAAGATTCTCCAGGTGAAACCTCTCTATTCCATATATAAGTTACGCCAAAACCTTCCCTTCTAACATCATCAGGTTCAACTGAAAAAGAAGTGAAAATTCTTGAGATTATGTTTTTATCGACGGCAATGTTTGCCTGAGATGGGGTGTTTCCCTCATTTATTTTCTTTATAATAGTTGTGTAAATGATAAATCCGTAGTTATCTTTTTCCTCTTTTAATATGTTTTTTTCAATAAAACTAATGGTTCCTTCAACCTCGCCTGTAACAGAACTTATTGAAAGCCCCGCGTTCAGAGTATAAAATCCTGCCATTAATTTAGAGAAGTTTTCCTTGTTAAGATTAATTTCAAACTCTTTTTTTTCATATGGAGCAACATCAACCGTTTCTTCCAAATCAAAAAAGGGAGAACTAAACTCAACATTCAAATCTTCAAAATCAAAATTAACTTTGTTGTGAATGTAGATTTTTATTGAGCTTGATTCGGGGTCAATTGAGGAAGCACCCACTTCAAAAGCATCTTTAAGTTCAATCAAATTTACTGTAAAGCTTTCAGTTAACTCAGTTCTATCGCTTGCCTGAATGAAATAATTGAAACGCACGTGTCCGCTTAAAGAATAATCAAGCCTTGGTGAAATTTTTAATTCTACAACTTTTGAATCGCCTGAATTTATCTGAACAGGAGCTATCGATTCAAAGCCCTTCCCAAAGAAAGTGTAAAATGTAAATGAGTCGGATGGACCGTTATTTGTCACCTCAATTCTAAAAGTTGCAGAATCATTAAGACCTTTAATCATAACTTCATTGCTGCTTAATTTTTTCACATCAAGATCTATTGCCATGATTGGCTGAATAAGAAGTATTCCAAGAATAATAAATAAATACACCTTTTTCATAATAAAATTTCGGGGATTTTATATATAAACATTTCTATGTTTGAATTTTTAAATTAAAAACTTACAAATTTGAATGTTCACCATGCTCTTTTAAATTTTTCTCCAATTTCTTAACTTGCCCCTTCATATAATCAAGCATTTCTTTGAAAAATTCCGGATTTTTATCCATAATATTTTTTGTTTCTTTTGAGTATGCATTCATCTCACAGAGAGTATTTCCCATGTGGACATAAACCGTGGGGTCATCGGCGTGTCTGCTTTTTTGTACTTTTACAAGATTTGTGAAGTTTCTGTGCCCAAAAGTGTCTGTTTTCATTTCCAGTGCACAACTTTTTAATTTCTCGCAGAATTCATTGCTATCCTTACGGATTAGTTCTATCCCGTCATTATAAATTGTGAATGTAGTTAAATATCCCATTTGATTTCTATAAAGAAAATTCTTTATAAGTTTTATTGTAGTCTAAAATTTACTCTTATGCGCCCTCAAGGTCAAGGAAAGACTTCGCCTGACCTTAGAAACCGTCAGCCAATCCTGAAAGTTTGTCTTCAAATTCAGCAACCCTCTGTGAAATTATCCACTTTTCATAAATCCCTCTCCAAAGCTTCATTTTTGCTGAAGTTTCAAATTTTCCGTCATAATCTCTCACAAGTGAGGCCTTAACCTTCATAGTAACTGAGCCTTCGTTTGTTTTCATCTTCTTGCCCCCCTTGTTTATCTCTGTTTCGGATAACCCTCTCACATCAAAATCAGCCTTTACTTCAAATTCAAAATAATCAGTCACATATTTTGTTCCGGTCCACTTAAATTTTATATCCTTGGTTGGTCCGCCTATTTTTTCAGAGTATTCTGTCTCTTCAACGTCAAAACCAGCCTCCTCGGTGAGCCAGTTATAACAAAAGGCATAAAAATCTTTAAAGCTAAAAAATCCGCTATAAGAAACTTTGCTTGAGTACACCTCATCCTGCTCTGACATGTTTTAACTATGAATTTTTATTTTAAATATTCTTCTGTTGCAACAATATTTAAATAATTACCAAAAGTGAATTTAATATGGGAAAAAGGATGGGGCTTATGCCGGATGAAACTGAAAGGACTTTTGGCAAGGATGCACAAAGAAACAATATCATGGCTGCAAAACTTGTGACAGAAATCATTAAAACCACTCTTGGACCAAAGGGAATGGATAAAATGCTTGTAAGTCCGACAAATGAAATAATAGTTACGAATGACGGGGTGACCATTCTTGAAGAAATGCAAATTGAACACCCTGCTGCAAAAATGATGGTCGAAATTGCAAAAACGCAATGGAGAGAAGTGGGGGACGGAACAACAACTTCTGTTATGATTGCCGGAAAACTTCTTGAAAATTCTGAGAAACTCCTGGATAAAAGAATACACCCCACTATTATTGCAAAAGGATATAGGATTGCACAAAAAAAAGTTCATGAGATTTTGAATGAGATTTCTTTAAAGATAAGCCCTGAAAACTGGCAGGCCCTGAAAGAAATTGCAATGACTGCAATGACCGGTAAAGGCGCGGAAGAAGAAAAAGAAAAATTTTCAGATATAATTGTCAGTGCCGTAAAGAAGGTTAAGGTTAACGGGAAAGTTGACACCGAAGACATAAAAATAGAAAAAGTTGTTGGAGAAGGAATGAGCAACACTGAACTTGTTGAAGGAATAATAATAGGGAAGGAAAGAATCTCCAAAGAAATGCCTAAAAAAGTTGAGAACGCAAAAATTCTTGTTATAGATTTTCCGCTTGAACTAAAGACCCCCGAAATTGACACTAAGATTTCAATAACAAACCACATGGAGCTTCAGAATTTCCTTGATGAAGAGGAAAAATCAATAAAAAAAATGACTGAAAAAATAGCTTTAACCGGGGCAAATGTTCTTTTTTGCCAGAAAGGAATTGATGACTTTGCAAGGTATCTTCTTTCAAAAGAGGGAATTTATGCGACACGGAGGGTTTCAAGGTCAGACATAGAAAAAATATCAAGGGCAACGGGAGCTAGGATAATTTCAAACTTAAATGAAATAGATTCAAGCAAATTAGGGGGGGCCGAGGTAGTTGAGGAATTTAAAGAAAGCGGGGAATTCATGACTTATATCGGGGGCACACAAAAACAAAAAGCAGTCACTATTTTGGTTCACGGAGGAACAACCCATGTTGTTGATGAAATTGAAAAAGCTATTTTAAACGGACTCTTTGATGTTGTCAGCTCTCTTGAAACCGGGCTTGTTGTTCCTGGAGGGGGGGCAGTTGAAATGGAAATTTCAAAAAGGTTACGGGAATTTTGCCGGACACTTAAAGGGCGCGAGCAGCTTGCGGTTGAAGAATTTGCGAATGCGCTGGAGTTTATTCCCACAACCCTTGCTGAAAACGCCGGAATGGACCCTATTGATGTATTAACAGAATTAAAACAAAGACACGACGCTGGGGAGCAAAATGCTGGCCTGAATTTGTTTACAAATAAAGTTGAAAATGTTTTAACTTCAAAGATTATTGAGCCGGCAAAAATAAAATTTCAGGCAATAAACTCGGCAACTGATGTTGCGACAATGATTTTGAGAATTGATGACGTTATTGCTTCCAAACCTTCGAGAAAAGGAAATATGAACAGCATGGGAAGCCTCCCGGGATATATGGAAGGACTTAGTTAAATTTTATCCTTAAAATAATTCTTAACCAATTTTTCAAATTTACTTGCTTCCTCATCCTGATCGTAATCTATTGTATAACCCCAAAAATCAATTTTATCTTTCATTGGCTGGGCAAAAAATTTTGCTCCCATAAATGGCCTGTAACCCAAATGCTCGTGATTGTTTATTAATTCAATTCCTTCCCCCCTCAGATAGATTTCATCCCGATAATTATATTTAACCCCGTAAGCTTCCCGGTATAAATTATAAATATTCACAAGTTGTTCTTTTGTTAATTCTTCAGGCGGGACTTTAACAATAACTCCCATTCACAATCTCTCCAAAAAAACTTTTCTAAAATTGCCTTCAATTTGTTTTTCAACTTCCGTTTCAGGAATTTTCCATATTTTGGAAATTTTTTTTATTGACTCAGTTATGAAGGCAGGTTCATTTTCTTTTTCTTTAAACGGAGAGAGGTAAGGCGAATCCGTTTCGGTTAAAATTTTTTCCCTTGGAATTACCTGTGCCATTTTTTGAAAGTGTTCTGAGCGAACGATATTTGCCGGAATTGAAAAATAACATCCAAGTCCAATCCCTTTTTTAACAAGATTGAAACTCCCGGAAAAACAGTGGAGAATGACTTTTATTGATTTAAACTTTTCAAGAATTTCCAGAACTTCCCTTTCGGCTTTTCTTGAATGAATTATCACGGGAAAGTTTAGCTTTTTTGCCAACTTTAATTCTTCAATAAAAACCTCCTTTTGAATATCAAGGTTTTCTTTTGTGTGATGCAAATCAAGACCAATTTCCCCAAGAGCAACAATCTTTTTTCTATTTTTCAAAACAAATTCTTTAAAATCTTTTAGATGGGCCTTTTCAAGTTCTTTTTCAGGGTAAAGACCAACTGCAAGTTTTACAATCTTAGGGTATTTTTTTGATATTTCAAAATTTTTCTGAATTGATTTTTTGTTGACCGAATTGGTAACAATAAATTTCACATTGTTTTTTTTGGCATTTTCAATTACTTCCGAGAGTCTTTTTTCAGAATAAAAATCAAGATGCGCATGGGCGTCTGTTACCATGGGGGATAATTTCTTTTTAATATACTCTT
>Ga0180009_10005695_pt1 | contig 13282 bp, 9 predicted proteins | sample OS_PC_MetaG_FD_123537 | JGI IMG/M metagenome (GOLD analysis project Ga0180009, IMG submission 123537) | Groundwater microbial communities from the Aspo Hard Rock Laboratory (HRL) deep subsurface site, Sweden - OS_PC_MetaG | ecosystem: Environmental > Aquatic > Deep subsurface > Groundwater... | reverse complement strand
TGTACAATTAATTATGTCGTCGCACATAAAAAAAATGTTGAATAACAGCCGGCTTGAACTGGCTGTTCGCTGGTTCCTTGGCACGGTCTTTTTGTATGCCAGTTATCACAAAATTGTTTCCCCGGCACATTTTGCTAAAATAATATACGGTTACTATCTTTTCCCGGACGCTTCCATCAACATCATCGCCATCGTTTTGCCGTTTTTAGAGCTGTTTGCCGGCCTTGCATTGATCCTCGGCATCTATCCACGATCGGCCGCCTTGATTATCAACGGAATGCTTCTGGGGTTTATTGTTGTTCTTGGCATTAACCTGGCGCGGGGACAGCAATTCGATTGCGGCTGTTTTTCTGTTTCAGAAACCGGGTATACCTATACCGCCGGCCATTTGCTGGTAAGGGACATCATCTTTTTTGTACTGGGCCTGCAAGTCCTTTTTTTTGATAATTATAGACGATGGTGCCTTCGACAAAGCGGCAGTCTTTTAAAAAATTATCGCCCTAACCCGAATTTTTCACGAGATTGAGACGTTCCACACGCTTGTCAATTTTTCCTTTACACAAAGACGATTTTGCTATAATTAAATTTCAAGCAAACGCTAACGCTCAATGGAAAGTTGTTCGTTACTCGAAAGAATATCAACCACATTGTGTATCTCTATCAAAAATGTTTCCATTGCCCTGGATTTCTCACTAACCAGTCACATTCGCTTATTCGCAGGGCATTAGGGCTTCAGACAAAATTTTCATGAGAAATACTGGTCAAAGGCGTTTAATAAAGCGGCTTACGATAGCCTAACGCTATGGGATTAGCGCTCTTTATTGCGATTCAAAAGGGCAATCCATCAAGGAAACGCCAATGCTCGACAAAATAAAAGCTCTGGGTGTATGCCTCGGGGCTTCCACCATATCGATCGTACAGGTCGAACAGGAGCTTTCCGCAGGTGATGGAAACCCCTCCGGAGCCAAGGTTAAACCTCGCCTGATCGAATATTCCCTTCATCCTCACGAGGGAGATCCCAAACAAACGCTGCTTTCCGCATTAAAAAAGATAGATCTGAATTCTTTTGACAAGATCGGCGCAACCGGCAGAAGGTTTCGGCACTTTGTCAATGTTTCCTCAATATCGGAACCGGAGGCGGTCGAATACGCCTACCAGTTTGTCAAGCCTCAAGGTATTGAATGCCCGGCCGTTGTTACTGCCGGCGGCGAAACGTTTATGATATACGTGCTGGACCGTTTCGGACGAATTTCCAACGTATTGACCGGCAACAAGTGTGCCTCCGGAACCGGTGAATTCTTCCTTCAGCAGCTGCGCAGAATGAATGTATCCCTGGAAGAGGCCGCCCAATGGGCCGTAACCACAGAGCCGCATCATGTCTCCGGCCGCTGCTCGGTGTTCTGTAAATCCGACTGCACCCATGCTACCAACAAAGGTATCCCAAAATCAAAAGTTACCGCCGGTCTTTGTCAGATGATGGCAAACAAGATCCTGGAACTTCTGAAAAAGGTTGAAAGAAAAAATATAATGCTCACCGGCGGGACAGCCCGCAACCAGACGATGCTTGCATCCCTGCGCCGGGAAATTCCCGGCCTGATCGTACCCGCAGAGGCTCCTTATTTTGAAGCACTGGGTGCTGCGCTATGGGCCCTGGAAAACAAAACCGCTGCATTTCCGGGAATATCGGAATTGTTCAGCACAAATATGGCCTCATTTGATACGCTCCTGCCCCTACGTAATTTCAAAGAAATGGTTGCGTTCAAAACCATTGAGAAAGGCAAGATTCGTCCGGGGGATCAATGCATGCTGGGTTTAGATGTCGGCTCAACCACCACCAAGGCAATTCTGATGCGCAAGGCCGACAATGCCTTGCTCGCTTCAGTATATCTTCTTACCAACGGTGATCCGGTGGGAGCTTCACGGCAGTGCTATCGATCCATTCTAAGCCAGGTTAAAGAAAATGTTGATCCTTTAGATATATCAATTGTCGGATTGGGGGTTTGCGGGTCCGGCCGCCAGATTGCGGGCCTGCACGCCTTAACGGACGGCGTCATTAACGAAATTATCGCCCATGCGGCGGCAGCGGTTCATTTTGACCCTGATGTGGACACCATCTTCGAAATCGGAGGACAGGATGCCAAGTACACCTATATTACCAACGGGGTGGCCTCCGATTACGCCATGAACGAGGCCTGTTCGGCCGGAACGGGGTCTTTTTTGGAGGAATCGGCTTTCGAGACCCTTGGTGTTAGAATGGAGGACATTGCCGAGATTGCGCTTCAGGGCACAAAGCCCCCCAATTTCAACGACCAGTGTGCCGCATTCATTGCTTCCGACATTAAAAATGCCATTCACGAAGGCATGGAACACCAGGATATCGTTGCCGGTCTGGTCTATTCCATCTGCATGAACTACTCCAACCGGGTGAAAGGCAACCGGCCGGTGGGAGAGAAGGTTTTCATGCAGGGCGGTGTCTGTTACAACAAGGCGGTTCCATTTGCCATGGCGGCCCTTGTGGGCAAGCCGATCATCGTTCCTCCCGAACCCGGGCTGATGGGTGCCTACGGCGTAGCCCTTGAGGTTAAGGAAAGACTTGCAAAAAGATTGATGCCGGAGCAGCATTTCGATCTGGAAATCCTGGCAAATCGAGAGGTTATATACGGAAAGTCTTTTATCTGCAAGGGCGGAAAAGGAAAGTGCGACCGGCGTTGTGACATCGCCATTATAGAGCTTGATGGAAAAAAATACCCCTTTGGCGGTGCTTGCAACCGATACTATAATATACGGCACAATATCAAATATGATGTTGAGAATCTGGAGCTCGTTAGGGTCCGGCAACGACTTGTATTCGAAACGTACGGCGCCAAGCATGTCCTCGACTCCGATCGGGGACTGCGGCAGGATGTCGCCAAAAAGCCCAAAGGCAGGATCGGAATCAACAAAAGTTTCATGGTCAATACCTATTATCCGCTCTATTCAACATTTTTTGCCGAACTGGGCTTTGAACCCGTTGTTCCGGATTATCCGTCACAGGAAGGCATTGATCAGAAAAACGCTGCTTTCTGCTATCCGGCCGAGCTGGCACACGGTTTTTTCTACGCGCTGCTTCAGATGGAAACGCCCCCGGAATTCATATTTCTGCCCCATTTTAAATCGGTTCCTGCGTTAGGCGAGCATACCAGCTCACAAGTGTGTCCTTTTGTTCAGGGCGAGACGTTCTATCTGCAGGCCACCTACCGGGAAAAACTTGAAGAAATCAAGCAAAAGGGGATAAAAATCCTGACCCCGCTCATAGATATGACTCAAGGACTGGAATCGGCCCGAAAAGCGTTCGTTGAAACCGCCATTCAAATGAATGTTAGCAGGGCGTCGGCTGAAAACGCTTTCACAAAAGCGCTGGCAAAACAGAACGAATGCCTCGCCGAAATGATAAAAATCGGGAAAAAAACGCTTAAAATGCTCGAATCCGACCCGACCCGGACGGCCGTAGTGATTTTTGCAAGGGCGTATAATGGATTTGTTGAAGAAGCACACATGGGCATTCCCCATAAGCTTGCTTCGAGGGGTATTTTGGTAATGCCCTACGATTTTCTCGTATTTGACGATTATAAGACCAAGCGTCACATGTACTGGGGAATGGGACAGCGGATACTCGGGGCCGCCAGGTTCATCCAGAAACATCCTCAACTGTTCGGTACGTTTATCACCAACTTTTCCTGCGGTCCGGATTCGTTCCTCATCGGATATTTTAGGAATATCATGGGGCGCAAGCCTTCGCTGACCCTGGAACTCGACAGCCACACGGCCGATGCCGGCCTGGAGACAAGAATCGAAGCATTTCTTGACATTATCAGCGCTTACCGTCAACTGGTGGCAGACAAGCGGATCATCCACCCGAAGCAGCCGTTTGTTCCTGCCAAGACGCTTCTGGACAACCGTAATCTTAAAGTCATCACATCTTCTGGTGAAGTGCTGCCGGTGACCGACCCGCGCGTCAAACTTTTGGTTCCGTCCATGGGCCGTATGTCTTCTGAATCCCTGGCGGCGGTATTTCGCGGATTCGGTTTCGATGCCGTGGCCCATCCGCCGTCGGACGAGTCGGTGCTGAAACTGGGGCGGGCAAATACATCCTGCAAAGAATGCCTGCCACTTATTCTGACGACAGGAACACTGCTCAGCTACATTCACAACGGGAGAAAGGCCGGCGAGGTATTGGTTTACTTCATGCCTACCGGCTCCGGTCCGTGTCGCTTCGGTCAATATCACATTTTTATGGAAGACCTCATCAAGAAGCATCGGATTCCGGACGTGGCCGTGTTTTCGTTGACATCCGAGAACTCTTATGCCGGCATGGGCAACGAGTTTGTACGCCGGGTATGGTGGGGGGTTATCGCCTCCGACGTTATCGAAGACATCCGATCGATGATACTGGCCAATGCCGTCGACCCTGAGGCAGGCATAAAAATATATAATCGAGAGTGGAACTTGATTATCGTCGCACTGGAAAAAGGGGATTTCTCCCTGCTGGAAAAACAATTCGCCAGCAGCGCTGCAACATTCGCCCGGATTCCCATGAAGCTCCCACCCAAAGAGGTGCCCACCATTTCCCTTATTGGCGAGATATTTGTCCGGCGGGATGCCCTATCGCGCCAGTATTTAACCGAACGCCTTGCTGAAAAAGGCTTTGCGACCATATGCTCACCGATTGCCGAGTGGATTCTTTACACCGACTATCTGGTGGATAAAGAGCTCGTCGATTATAAGATGTCAAAGATAGAACGGCTTGAGTTTTTGATCAGAAAAAAGTTCATGCGCCACTATGAAAAAAGCCTCAAAACCATCATGTCCCGTTCAGGACTTGTTCGCGCCGAACCGATTGATATTGCATCCATTATCAAAAACGCTCGGCCTTACATTTCACCCAAAATGACCGGGGAAGCCATCCTGACGGTAGGAAGCTCTTTAACCGAGGTTGCGTCGCATTCTTGCGGTGTCATTGCCATCGGCCCCTTCGGATGCATGCCCAATCGTGTTGCGGAAGCCATTTTAAATGAAATCATGAACCGCGAAGCCAAGCTGGCTTTGGACCCCAGCAACAAGAAGCTTCGAGCCGTTCTCGCAGATATTGAAGATTTGCCTTTTTTAGCAATCGAAAGCGACGGTTCCCCCTTTCCCCAGCTCATCAATGCCAAGCTGGAAACTTTCTGCCTCAGGGCGGAGCGGTTGCATCACAGCATGCTGGTATTTGACAATTCAAGCCGGGCAAATTGAGCCTAAACAGGAAAGATTAAAAAAACCTTCGGAAATAAACCCTTAAATTCCTTTCACGGCAACTTTCCCGGATGCATTCCGCGCGAGTCGAACCATGCGAAATATCCGGGTAAGAACGGGTGGTTGCTCAAGTTTTACACCCTGATGTCCGATAACTGCTTTAGCGGGATTATGGATGAATGACAGCGGCTGCAAAAAGCCTTTCAGATCGTCGAACAAATCGGCTTGAGCCAAAAAATTCTTGACAGGGCAAGAGAGATTGCTTATAAAGATTTCCTTCGCGATCCTGCGCCTGCGGTTGATTGGTGATTCACTGGTTTTTTGCGCTTTTCCGAATTCTGAGCCTAAATTTGCGGGATTACAATACTTTAGATCCAGTTTCATCTAAAGGAGGATTCGATACAATGAACGAATTGCTGGCTCCGGGCGGCAGTCTTGCAATGGTAGCGGCCGTGTTTGCCAGTAGCGCTGATGCTGTTTACGTCGGCGCAAAGGGATTCAGTCGTAGAAAATGTGCCTGGGAACTGGAAGATAGCGACATCAGAGAAGCGGTGCGCATTGCCGGTGATTACGGGGGCAAAGTTCGCGTGGCCGTAAACGCCGAGGTTCAGGAAAAGCATTTTATGCGGGTGTTGAACAAGGCTTCGAAATGGGCGCAATGGGGTGTTGAAGGGATCATTATCAAGACCGCGGGCCTCATGCGGCTTGTTCGCCGCAATTACCCCGAATTGATCGTCCATGCCAGTGTGGGGTGTAATATTCAGACCCGGGAAGAGATGGAATATTACCGAGATGCAGGTGCTACCCAGGTCGTGGCCAGTACTGAAATCGACACCGTGGAAAAAGTGCGGGAGTTTAAAAAGGCGGCGGACGAGGTCGGTGTTCTTACCGAAATACTGATTCATGGCAATCGCTGTATCGGCGGTGTGGGCAACTGCCTGTTTCATGAGATTACCAGCGACTCTTATGTAAAGAAGGTTTACCATGATGAGGAAGGCAACGAAATCGTCGAGCATGAGGGCTGGCCGGATCGCAGCGGCAGCTGCTTCCGTTTCTGCCTGCTCACAGAGGCCCAGCGCGAAAAATTGATGCGCCGCAAGGGAAAAAGCCCAACAGAAATCAGCCGAATCAACGAAACCATTCGTCGCCACCCGAATGTTGCCTTTGCCATCAGGGGTGAGGAGTTTAAAGACCATGTTAATCTTGGCTTGCAAACCCTGAAAGTTCAGGGCCGCGAGTATCCTGTGGCGCTGATTTCCAGGATGATACATGCCTACCGAACTCTTATTGATGCTCATCTTGAGGGAAAAAGTTCACAAGATCCCGAATTGCTTGCCGCGAATGAAGAAGTTCGGGTCCTGGCGCAGGACCGCGACCGGGCCCGGATGGAAAAGACCCGGGAACTGCACCAACAGATCAAAGGTATCTAAAGTTCTTCTATAACTATCTGAAATGTCTTACTGCAATAGTGCTCAAGATATTTAAACCCCGATACAAACCACTTAAAGCCAACCATTATTCGTGTTAACTGGTAGGATTTATTGAAATATTGAAGTGCTGGCGTAATGGTTTCTCTTATTTTTCCAATACTCCATCACTCCAAGGTTCCGCCGAGTATGGGAAAACAGCAGTCTGTATCTACAAGGAGGTGGGAAGGATGACCAAAGTATATGTCGTGCGCCACGGTCAGACAGCCTGGAATCTGGAAGAGGTTTTTCGCGGACGTGCGGACATTCCTCTGGATGAGACCGGAAAAAAGGAAGTACATCTGGCCGGCGAGGCGCTCAAGGACGAAACCATTCATGCCGTTTACAGCAGTCCCCTGTGCCGTTCCATGGAAACGGCTGAAAACATAACAAAGTTCCACAACTTGCCGGTGACGCCTTTGGAAGCCATCATTGATATCAGCTACGGCGACTGGGAAGGTGTAATCCTTCAAAAAGTCAAAGAAAAATTTCCGGAGCTGTATTCACTCTGGCTGCGGGAACCGCACAAGGTCCGCTTCCCCAACGGTGAGACCCTTAAAGAGGTGCGCTTGCGAACCATGGGTGCCCTTGAGAATCTTGTGGCCAAACACCAGAAAGAAACGATTGTCCTGGTGGCTCATCGGGTGCCGAACAAGGTGATCTGCTGCGCCCTTCTGGGTCTGGACAACAGTCACTTCTGGCGAATTCAACAGGATACCGCCAGTACCAACCTGTTTGTTTATAAAAACGCGCAATGGATCGTTTCGTTTCTGAATGACACTTCCTATCTCAAGGTTATGGGAAAGCCTGCTTTGTCCGATTTTTAGCCACACAATTTATTTTCTTAATGATAACTTTTGTTGATTTTATGAAAAAAATAATATCAATTGCGAAAACACGAAATAAAGAAAGCACGAAATTTAAATTTTTTCGTGTTTTCGCCCTTTCGTGCTTTCGTGATAAGGAAACTTTTATATAAATAACATATACGGAATGATTTTATGAAAAAAACCGGTGTATTCTATCATCCCAGTTTCAGTCGCAGGAGTTATCTTACCAGGGGTGCCCGGCTGGAGGATTTTCCCGGAGCCATTGAGCACCTTCTGGCCCGCGACAACGTTATCCTTTATGAATCACCACCGATCGAGGAAGAGTGGATTCTGAAAGTTCACACACCGGAACTTATCCGGGGGGTGGAGGCTGACACGCTGTGTTCAACCGCCTGGCATTCCGCCGGCGGTGTGGTGCTGGCCGGAGAAAAGATCTGCACGGGAGAAATCGACAATGCTTTTGCTCTCATCGGAGCCGGCGGCCACCATTCAGGCAGAGATTACTTTGGCGGGTACTGCTGTTTCAACGACGTGGTCATCACCATCACCTATCTGCGCGAGATCCATAACATCCGGCGTTTTGCCATTCTGGATACGGATGCCCATCATGGCGACGGCACCCGTGATTTGATCTTAAACGATCCGGATGTGCTCCATGTTTGCTTTTGCGGCATGGATTCGGTTTCAAAAGACGGCACCAAAGTGGATGTCCGGGCGCCCGGCGGTTTCTGGGCAAGCTCGGGCAAGGAAGATCAGAACATCGACGCCCAATATGCCGACAAAGTGAAAGCCGAATTTTATGATCGCGTTGTTACTTTCAAGCCTGATCTGATCATCTGGTACTTCGGCTTTGACACCCACAAGGGGGATTACGGTAGTCTGGGACTGAGCGGCCGCTGCTATCAGGCGATCGCCCGTTTCATGCTGCAGGCCGCCCAAGAAGTCACCGGTGGCCGCCTGGAAGTGGTTCTGGCAGGCGGCTCCAGGACCGACATCGCCACCGCCGTGATTCCGCCGATTATAGAAATCCTATCAGAATAAAAAGTTTCCATCCATAAACGGTTCTTTTGGGGAAATTTATCAAATCCATTTTAAATGCTTAATAAAAATAGGCCGTTAAAAAATGTTTAGTGAAACTGGAAAATAGGCATTTCCTCCCAATTTCAAGTTTCTAATTTCCAGTTTCCTATAGTATATAATGCCGACAAACTATAACCGATATAATTTGCAAGCATTTATGGGCGGAGTTTGCCGACCGTGACCAGATACAACACCGTTTCTTCCTGACCGTCGACCCCCAAAAGGTCATTGATATCATCATCATAGAATGCGCCGATGGGGCAGGAACCAAAACCCATGGCAGTTGCGGCCAGCTGGACATTCTGGCAGACATGCCCTAAATCCATGGGAATGTAGCGCATGGCGCGATCGCGATACTTGGTCATGCAGCGGAGCAGCATCGCGGTCCAGATAATCACCACCGCTGCCCGGCGAACAGCAGATTGTCCCAGGCAGGCGGCCGTGATGATGCGATTAAAATTTTCTTCCTTTAAAAGATCCAGTGCAAAATCAGCCACATTGAAATGGTAAAGTCCCTGGGGCACACCTTCCACGCGGTCAATATAAAGATAGGTTTCAAAGGGGTAGAGGGCTCCGGCCGAGGGTGCGGTCCTGAGCAAATACATACCGGCGCGTGCGGTCACCCCCTGGGCGGCCCACAGCAGCTTGGCCAGTTCTTCAAGGGTGAGCGGCTCAGGCGTGGTGTCGCGCTGGGAGCGGCGCCGGGCCAGGCATTGCCACAGGTCCGCCGGCTGGCTTAAATCCGGTTGCGGCAACCGCAGACGCTCAGCCTCTGAATAGGTTTTAAGACTCCGGGGTCCAGGGATGGAGCCCAGGCTGTCCCGCAAAGGTTGCTCCCGGTGATACTTGGTGCCCTGCACATAGCGAAAGGCAAGGCCCTGTTTGTAAAGTGCCATGGCTTGCTCCTTTGATGAAAAATTGTTATTAGCGTTGGAATGATTTGTCGAGGGCGAGTCCAAATGGATCATTATATATATCATCTTTATCCTGCTATGATGTCAAAGGTTTTATTTGTAAAGCCTTGATTACAACAAGCATCTTACAAGGGATAGCGGACCGCAATGAAAAGTTTAAAGACAAACAGGGCCTTGCACCTGGCTTCGAGAGCATTGAATTGGACAGATGCGTCTATCCGCAAATTTACGTCACTTGAGTCTCTGCCGGAGCCTTTGGATTGCAAACCCGGATGCCATTACTGTTGTTATAACCTGCCGATGGTGACGCCTCCGGAGGTACTGATTATCGGTCATCATGTTGAGAGCAGCTTCTCTGGCCGGGAAAAGCAAGATTTGACTGACAGGATCGAAAAGATACTTGAACGAACTGATGATAAGAAGCCCGATGAAATCGCAATGATGAGGCACGAGCTGCCTTGCATTTTTCTGAAGGAAGGCATGTGTATGGTTTATCTGGTAAGACCTGTCGTATGTCGAACCTGTAGCTCTATAAGCGCAGCGCATTGCAAGGCGATTTTCGAGTCCGGAAATCATAGGGCCAGCTTGCGTTGTTATCACCATATACGCGAAATCTTTCACGCAGTTCAGAACAACCTGGTGAATAAATGCCAGGAGATGGGGTTTCAGTCTGATCTTTTATATATTGCCGAAGGCCTAAGGGACTATTTTAAGCACCCGAGCCCCATTGAAGCGTGGTTGCAAGGCAAGATGGTTTTTCGTATTAGAAACCCATAACCATTAAAGAAGAACGCCGAATCGTGTTTTGGTTCGACAGGGGTAAAAGTCTCTTGACAGAAACCTTTTGGCACGTAATAGTTGCGGTTCTTATAGTTGCTTTAATTATAACATACGATTCAATGAGGTAAAAATGATTCCGGCTAACGTTGGTGATAGAGTAAAAGTTCATTTTACAGGCTACCTGGAAGGTGGAAAGGTTTTCGGTTCCACGATCGATGAGGGGCCGTTTGAATTTACAATCGGTGAAAAGCACATGCTGCCGGGTTTTGAAATGGCCGTCATCGGAATGAACAAAGGCGACACAAAAACCATCACGCTTCCCCCGGAAGAGGCTTATGGTGCTTATAAAAAGGAACTCGTATCTGATATGGAACGATCAGGCTTTCCCCAGGAAATAAATTTAGAAATTGGGAAGCGGTTGAGTGTTCGCACACAAGATGGAAAACATGCCATAATTACAATTAAGGACTTCACGGAAGATAGCATCGTTGTAGATAGAAATGACCCGCTTGCAGGCCAAACCCTTATTTTTAAAATCGAACTTATTGAAATTTTGTAATACCATTTTATTTAAGGGCTTGCCTCTGAACAGCGATGTTTTGATAGCGCTCTTTTTTGGAACCCTCGGGCACCTCATCAAATTGTTCATAAAAAACCCTATAGGTTCCGTTCGGCAGCTTTATCCTCGCGCCTGTCTCTTTTATCAAAGCCTCATCTATTGTTTTGCTCAAAGGGGTTGGCAGATCCTCACGATCCGGCAGCAAAAGCAATGAACCCGCAGGGCAGGAAATTCTGGCAACAACTTGCCCCAGTTCCATGTAAACCGTTAAATCGTCTTTGAAGTGGTCGGACAAGGGCAGTAATAAAAAGGGATCGCGCCATAACACCGGAAATGACGAATGGCGAGCAATGCTTGCAACGATGACACCGTGTATTCTTACATAGGCAGCGGATAAGCTGTTGTATGAACTCAATAGATTTCCGATGTGAGTCAGATCGATGATGAGCATGAATTCATTGTCTATAATCAAGCTATCATCAATGGATGCACCACAGTCCGGGCGCATCTGGGTCAGGTCTTGAATGGTTCTAAAGCGCTTGGGATCGGCCAGGGTCTGAGGGTTATGGTTTGGCGGCATAGTGTTTAGATGCTTGCCTCTTTGATTTCCAGTTGATATGCTATATAAGCTTTTATACGATGTTGTTCCTCTCTGCAATGTTTTTCAAAAAAATCCGAAAAGAAGAGGTGTGCCATGAGTATGTGGCTTTATGATGAAATGCAAGAAATGCAAGACTTTCAGAACTTGCGCACAGAGGTAAAACGCTTGGAAAAAGAGTACCTCGAGCTTCGGGTTTTGCTCCGGGATACCGAGGCGGACCTCAGGACGGATCCCAACAGCGAATATCTCAAGGCAAAAGTAGAATACCTCAACAAAAGGCTAAAGGATATGGAAAAAATGGCTCCCCGGCTTGCCGCTGATCACCCGCTGGAAATTGCCCTTTTTGCACCCCCCCACGGATGATTTAAAAAAAGCGAACAAGAAAGCCTAGCCCGGAGAAAGCGTAAACAAAAACATATTTTATCACGAAAGCACGAAATGGCGAAAAGAAGAAAAATACAATTTCGTGCTTTCCTTGTTTCGTGTTTTCGTGATTATTATTAAATGGTTGACAGAAATATTACAAATATTACTGTTAAGGGACATATGCGGCCGGAAAGACTTGACCGACAACTACGAATTGAGGGCTGGAATCAGAAGGCACTGGAAAATGCAAAAGTGGGCGTCGTTGGTGATGACGACCTGCTGGCATCGCTGTATATCATGTCGGCATCAGCCCTGGGCATCAACCATGTGGTCGTGCTTGCGCCTGTATTGAACCCGGGGCTTGTTGAAGTTGCCCAAAAGTTGAACCGGCGATTTACCCTGACCCACGTGGAGGGTTTCTACACCCACCCGGTTATGGCGGAACTATTCAATGGATGCGATCTCATTGTGGATTTAAGCCATTACGGGCTGGCGAACAAACTGGTCTTGGAAACGGGATTCCAAAAGAAGATACCGGTTCTCAGAGGATTCTGCCACGAACACTATGACGATCAAGGCTTTAAAGTTTTCAGTTATCTGAGAGGACGAGAATGGCAGGATCTTGAACAAATGGTCTCTTGCTGTCATTTCCCCAACGGTCATTTTGATGACGGCGTGCTGGACACCATTATTACCGGGATAGTGCTGGAAGAAACCAAGAATCTTTTAATGGGCCAAGACGCATCCGCTGATCTTATATTTTACTTGAGAAAAAAACTAAAGACACCAAATGGCCAACCCAGGATACTGGTCGTCGGTTCCGGAGCTCTGGGTATTTTCGTAGGGCTGGGACTTGCGTATTCAGGTTTTCGACAGATCACGTTTGTGGACCCTGATGTCGTCGAGGTAACCAATCTAAACCGGCAGGTGTTATTCTATGATGCCGTTGGAAAGAGCAAGGCGAAAACCGTATCAAAAAAACTCAATGAGCTATTCGGAATAGACAGCAATGCTCAGGTTGCCTATTTTGATAGAAACAGCGACATTTCATCTTTTGATGTTGTTTTTGACTGCGTTGACAACTTCGAATCCAGAATAGTGCTGAGCGAAAAGTGCGTGGAGCAAAGTAACGTGCTGATAAGCGGGGGAACCAGCGCGGATGCCGGCCAGGTCGTTATCTACAATCCCGCTGCTGATGGCGTTGCTCCGGCAAAACTATTGGGGTTATACGACATTGTTGAAAAGCGAAGTCCCGAAGCCTATCGGCGGGAAAGAGCCGCCTGCATCTACCAGCCGGACCCTTCCGTGATCATGACAAACCAAATCGCCGCCGGGTTCATGGTAGACTCCTATAGAATGATCTTGGATGGTCAAACGCCGGAAAATATTTTTTATAGTTCAAAACGAAATACGAG
>Ga0180009_10005694_pt1 | contig 13282 bp, 23 predicted proteins | sample OS_PC_MetaG_FD_123537 | JGI IMG/M metagenome (GOLD analysis project Ga0180009, IMG submission 123537) | Groundwater microbial communities from the Aspo Hard Rock Laboratory (HRL) deep subsurface site, Sweden - OS_PC_MetaG | ecosystem: Environmental > Aquatic > Deep subsurface > Groundwater... | reverse complement strand
GTCAGCTCGTTGACCCGGCGCTCCGGCGGAATTCCCACCTTCGTGCAGATGTCCTGGGCGAACTTCGCCCCGATGCCATGAATGTAGGTCAGCGCGATGGGTACGCGCTTCTGGGTGGGAATGTTCACGCCAGCGATACGGGCCACGTGCGGTTCTCCTGATGCCTGGTCAAACAGCGAAAGCACAGCACGGCGCACGAACTTGGTGCGCCGGCCGCGCTGATTGGGTTGTCGTTACAAAAGCAGGTCACGCCCGCAGCGCCTTGGCTTGCGAACCACTCCCCGCCTCTTGGATCCGAAAATCCGATTGTTCTATACGCAGCTTCAGCGACCGTCAATCGCCGAAGTTCACCTGAATGCAAGCAATTTCGTCCGCCTGCATTCCCGATTTCTCCTTTTTCCGGGGAAAGCCGCAACTTCGCAGCACCCCGTCACCCGCACCGGTCAGACCAGCAGCTTCTCGATCTGCTCTGCCACCTCGTCGATATCGGCCATGCCATCCACCGATGAGTACCGGTCCTTGGCGAAATAGTAACCGATTAACGGTGCCGTCGACCGGTAATAGGCCAGCAGCCTGGCCCGTACGGTCTCTTCGTTGTCGTCTGCCCGACGCATAAAGCCCTTATTGCCGCACTCATCGCAAACCCCGGGCGTCTTCGGTTTTTTGTGCCGGTCGTGATACCCCATGCCGCACGACGCACAGGAATATCGCCCGGTGATACGCTCCACCATTGCCTCGTCGTCGACCTTCAACTCGATCACGACATCAAGGGTCTTGCCCTTTTCGTCCAGCAGTTTTTCCAGCGCCGCCGCCTGCGGAAGGGTGCGAGGAAACCCGTCGAGAATGAAGCCGTTGGCGCAATCTGGTTCCTCGATCCGTTCCGCGACGATCCCGACCACGACTTCGTCGGGCACCAGCTTCCCCGCTTCGATGAGTTCCTTCGCCTTACGGCCCGTCTCTGTTCCTGCCTTCACTGCCTGACGCAACATCTCACCGGTTGAGAGTTGAACAATACGGTGCTTTTTGGAGATGATGTCGGCTTGCGTGCCTTTCCCCGCACCCGGCGGACCCAGCAGGATCAAGTTCATCTACGTCTTCCTCTTCTCGACGACGTCGGCGAGGCTCCCTTGAGCTGCGCCTTCTTGATCAGTCCTTCGTACTGGTGCGCCAGCAGGTGACTCTGGATCTGAGCGACAGTATCCATGGTCACGCTGACTGCGATCAGCAGCGAGGTTCCGCCAAGCACCGCAGCAAACGTAGACGGGCTGGGTGAATTCGCAATCATCAATTCCGGTAATAGGCAGACCGCGGCCAGATAGATTGCTCCGACGACCGTAACGCGGGTCAGCACGTAGTCGATATATTCGGCCGTTTTGGCACCGGGACGGATGCCCGGAATGTATCCACCATACTTGCGCAGGTTGTCGGCTGTCTCCTGCGGGTTGAACACCACCGCCGTATAGAAGAACGCGAAGAAGATGATCAGCGCCGCGTAGATCGCCATGTGCAGCGGCTGCCCGTAACCCAGCAATGCCGTGATGTAGGTGAGCCAGTCAGGTCCACCCGACCCGGTCTGGCCGGCCGAGAATTGCGCCGCCGTGGTCGGCAGCAACAGCAGCGAGGAAGCGAAGATCGGCGGAATCACGCCTGCCGAATTCAGCTTCAGCGGCAGGTGCGAGGCATTCCCCTGCATCATCTGATTGCCGACCTGGCGCTTCGGATACTGGATCAGAAGACGCCGCTGCGCGCGTTCCATGAACACGATGCACAACACCACGACCGCCATCAGCAGCAGCACGCCGAACACCAGGATGATCGAGATCGAACCCTGCCGCGAAAGCTCGAACAGACCGGCAAGCGCCGAGGGCATGCCCGCCACGATGCCGGCGAAGATGATCAGCGAAATGCCGTTGCCGATGCCGCGCTGCGTGATCTGCTCGCCAAGCCACATCAGGAACACCGTGCCGCCGACCAGCGTAATCACCGTCGACACCCGGAAGAACCAGCCCGGATCGCTGACCACGCTCAGCGAGCCGGCCTGCATGCTTTCAAGTCCGACGGAAATACCATAGGCCTGCACCGTTGCCAGCAGCACCGTCAGATACCGGGTGTACTGGTTGATCGTTTTACGGCCCTGCTCGCCTTCCTTCTTCAGCTGCTCGAGCTGTTTGTTAACGCTCGACATCAGCTGCATGATGATAGAGGCGGAAATATACGGCATGACGTTGAGCGCGAAGATCGCCATGCGCTCAACTGCGCCGCCGGCGAACGTATTGAACAGGCCCAGAATGCCGGTCGATGCCCGGTTGAAGGTTTCCGCGAAAGCTTCAGGATTGACGCCCTGGATCGGAATGAAAGTGCCGAGCCTGTAAATGATCAACGCACCCAGCGTGAACCAGATGCGCCGTTGCAGATCCTGAGCCTTGCCAAAGGCGGAAAAGTTGATGTTCTGGGCGAGCTGCTCGGCAGCGGATACCATGGCGTGTGTGTCTCCCGACCTTTGTCCAGCGGCGGCGGCGGCGCGGTCTTCGCCTTCAATTGCCCTGCGCTGACCGTGTCCCGTCGCCCGGAATGCCCGAAATCCGCATTTTCAGGCGACACTGGCCATATGGCCATCGCTCCGCGCTTCGGCAACTCCGCAATTGATGCGGCGCCGAAGCGAATTGTGAGCCGTACCCAGGATTAGGCTTTCACCTTGGCTGCCTTCTTGGCCGCCGTCTTGGCGCGCTTTCTTTCGTCGTCGGCCAGCACTTTCTTTTCGATGAGCGTAACCGAACCACCGGCCTTTTCAATGGCAGCCTTCGCCGATGCGGTCGCGTGATCGACTGTCAGCTTCAAGCCGGACTTCAACTCGCCGACGCCAAGAATGCGCACCCCGTCGAGCGGACGGCGCAACACACCGGCGGCGACCAGCGCGTCGACATCGATTTCACTGCCTGTGTCGAGCACGCCGGCCTCAACGGCCTCCTGCAGACGCTGCAGGCTGACCTCGTTGAACGACTTGCGCCGCCATTTCGAGAAGCCACGCTTCGGCAACCGCCGGAACAGCGGCATCTGGCCGCCTTCGAAACCGCCGATGGCGACCCCGTTGCGTGCCTTCTGACCCTTGTGGCCGCGACCGGCGGTCTTGCCCAGACCTGAACCGATACCGCGGCCGACGCGCACGCGCTTTTTCGAAGCGCCGGCATTGTCTTTGATCTCATTGAGCCGCATGCGACTTCGAGCTCCTCAATATTTGGCCGGGACCCTGGCTGCCGATTGCAGCCTTGCAAGACGACCGCCACCCGGGCAACGTGTCTTCAACCTTCAACGAACCGGCACGATCACTCGACGATGCGCACCAGATGCTGCACTTTCGCGATCATGCCGCGCACCGAAGGCGTATCCTCCAGCGTGCGCGTACGGTTCAGCTTGTTCAGCCCCAGACCTTTCAAGGTCTTGGTCTGGATTTCCGGCCGGCGGATCGCACTGCGGATCTGCTGGACCGTGATCGTCTTCTTCGCTGTATCGGTCATTATCTCACTACCTCAGCAAATCTGGCTTCGAGAGCGCCCATATCAAAGCCGGCGCTCCTGCCGGACCATCTCGAATGTCGGCGATTGTCAGGCGTCCGCAGTTGCCGTTTCGGCTGCCGATGACGCATCGCGGCGTCGCGCGACGATATCGGAAACCTTGAGGCCGCGGCGGGCTGCGATGGTGCGGGGGTTTTCCTGCTCCTTCAGCGCCTCGATCGTTGCCCGAACGACGTTGTAGGGATTGGTCGAACCAAGCGACTTGGCGACGACATCATGCACGCCCAGCATCTCGAACACGGCGCGCATCGCGCCGCCGGCGATGATGCCGGTGCCCGGAGGTGCCGAACGAAGCACGACGCGGCCCGAGCCGTGACGCCCGACGCTGTCATGGTGCAGCGTACGGCCATCGCGCAGCGGCACGCGCACCAGATCGCGCTTGGCCGCCTCGGTCGCCTTGCGGATCGCTTCAGGAACTTCGCGGGCTTTGCCATGACCGAAGCCAACCCGGCCTTTCAGGTCGCCGACCACCACGAGAGCAGCGAAACCGAAGCGCTTGCCGCCCTTCACCACCTTCGCGACGCGGTTGATGTGAACCAGCTTGTCGGAGAACTCGCTGTCACGCTCTTCGCGATCGCGATCACGGCCCCGGCGGCCACCACCTTCTGGAGAACGTGCCACTGTCCGTATCCTTCTATTCTAGAATTCCAGGCCGCCCTCGCGGGCGGCATCGGCGAGCGCTTTCACGCGCCCATGAAACAGGAAGCCACCACGGTCGAACACGACCGCCTTGACGCCAGCGGCTTTAGCACGTTCGGCAAGCAGCTTGCCGACGGCGCTTGCCGCATCCTTGTCGGCACCCGTCTTCAGGCTGCCGCGCAGGTCCTTATCGAGCGTCGACGCCGAGGCAAGCGTCTTGCCTGCCGTATCGTCGATGACCTGGGCATAGATATTCTTCGAAGAACGATGCACCGAAAGGCGCGGGCGCCCATCGGACTTCTTCCTCAAAGCGCGGCGAACGCGGTTGCGCCGCTTGATGAAATTCTGCGAAAGCGAAGCCATCTCGTCCGTCCTTATTTCTTCTTGCCTTCCTTGCGGAAGATGTACTCGCCCTGATAACGCACGCCCTTGCCCTGGTAGGGTTCGGGCGGACGATAGCCGCGGATTTCCGAAGCGACCTGACCGACGAGCTGCTTGTTGATGCCGCTGACGATGACGATTTCCTGCTTGGCGCCGGAAACTGCCACCTGCACGCCCTGCGGGATCGGATGCACCACTTCGTGGCTGAAGCCGAGGCTCAACTGCAAGTCCTTGCCCTTCATGGCCGCGCGATAACCGACACCCTGAATCTCCAAGGTCCTCGTGAAGCCGCTGGTGACGCCTTCGACCAGGTTGGAAACCTGCGTCCGCGACATCCCCCACATGGAACGCGCTTCTTTCGAATCGTCGAGCGGCTTGACGACGATGCCGTCATCCGTCATTTCGACCGAGCAGACCTCGGGAACGGTGAACTCCAGTTCGCCCTTCGATCCCTTGACCTTGACCGTCTGCCCGTCGATCGTCGCAGTTACACCCGAAGGCACCGCGACTGGTTTTTTTCCGATACGTGACATGACCTGTTAACCCGGCCTCGCAGCCGGTCCCACAAATTAGAATACGTTGCAGAGGATCTCGCCGCCGACGTTCTCTTCACGAGCCCGCGCATCCGACATGACCCCGCGCGGCGTCGACAGGATCGACACGCCCAGGCCGTTGGCGACCGTCGGCAGATCCTTGACCGGAGAGTAGACTCGGCGACCGGGCTTGGAGACGCGCTTGATCTCCTTGATTGCCGGCTGACCGTTGAAATACTTGAGCTCGATCTCGTACTCGGGGTGTTCACCCTTCTGCTCGATCAGCGCAAAACCGCGGATGAAACCTTCCGACTGCAGTACTTCAAGTACGCGTCCACGCAACTTCGAAGCCGGCGTCGAAACCTTCGGGCGGCGGCGCATCTGAGCATTGCGGATACGGGTGAGCATATCGCCGAGAGCATCATTCATTGGCATCAGCGTTGTCCTTCCTCACCAGCTTGACTTGACGAGGCCGGGGATACGACCCTGGCTCGCCAGTTCACGAAGCATATTCCGGCACATCCTGAGTTTCCGGTAGTAGCCGCGCGGTCGCCCGGTGATCTCGCAACGGTTGCGGATACGCACCTTGGCCGAATTGCGCGGCAGTTCAGCGAGCTTCAGGCTCGCCGCGAACCGCTCTTCGGTCGGCTTCGACAGGTCGCGCGCGACGGCTTTCAGCGCCTTGCGTTTCTCTGCGTACTGCTCGACGAGTTTGCGCCGCTTCTGATTATTCTGCTTCTTGCCGGTCTTCGCCATCTCTTGTCTTTCTCCAAAGGCCTTTCGGGTTTCCCGAGGTCCTTTAGATCCCGCGCTGACTATAGTGCCGCGCGGTCTCTAAGTTTCAGTTGTCGTCTGCGCCCATCCAACCCACTTTTCGCACGTCCCTTGATCAGGGCTTGCGGAACGGGAAGTTCATGGCGCTCAACAGTTCACGTGCTTCATCATCCTTGGCCGCAGTGGTGCAGACCACGACATCCATGCCCCAGACTTCGTCGACCTTGTCGTAGTCGATTTCCGGGAACACGATGTGTTCTTTGATACCGAGTGCATAGTTGCCGCGGCCATCGAAGCTCTTCGGGTTGAGGCCGCGGAAGTCCTTGATCCGCGGCATCGCGATCGTCACGAGGCGGTCGAGGAATTCGTACATGCGGTCGCCGCGCAGCGTCACCTTGGTGCCGAGCGCCATGCCCTCGCGCACCTTGAAGCCGGCAATCGACTTGCGCGCCCGCGTGATTACCGGACGCTGCCCGGAAATCATGGCAAGGTCACCGGCCGCGCTCTCGACCTTCTTCTTGTCGGCAACCGCTTCGCCGACGCCCATGTTGAGGACGATCTTGTCGATCCTCGGGATCTGCATCGGGTTGCCGTAGGCGAACTGCTCCTTGAGCTTCGCCCGGACCACATCCTCGTAGTAGGCCTTGAGGCGCGGCTTGTAGTCGGCCGGACGCGGAGCCGGTGGCGCCATATCGCCGGCCGCAACCGCCTTGCTCTTCTTCTTTTTCTTGGCCCCGTCCTGGGCCTGCTGTTTGTCGGCCATCGCTTATGCCTTCTCCGCAATCACTTCGCCGGAACGCTTGGCGACGCGCACCTTGGTTCCGTCTTCCAGGACCTTGATCCCGACCCGCGTCGGCTTGCCGTCGCGAGGATCCTCGATCGCCAGGTTCGACAGGTGGATCGGCGCCTCTTTCGAGATGATGCCGCCCTCTTCCTGCGCCGTCTGGCGCTGATGCCGGCGGACCATGTTGACGCCGCGCACGAGCGCACGCGATTCCTTGGGACGCACCTCAATGACTTCGCCGTGCTTGCCCTTGTCGCGTCCGGTCAAAACGATGACCCGGTCGCCCTTCTTGATCTTGGCCAAAGCCATCACAGCACCTCCGGCGCAAGGGAAATGATCTTCATGTGCTTCTTCGCTCTGAGTTCGCGCGTCACCGGCCCGAAGATGCGCGTGCCGATCGGCTCACCCTGGGCGTTGACGAGCACGGCTGCATTCCGGTCGAAACGGATCAGCGAACCGTCCGGACGCCGCACGCCCTTGGCGGTGCGAACCACGACAGCCTTCATCACCTGGCCCTTTTTCACGCGGCCGCGCGGAATCGCTTCCTTGACCGACACGACGATGATATCGCCGACGGTCGCGTACCGGCGCTTGGAGCCGCCCAGCACCTTGATGCACTGCACGCGACGGGCGCCCGAGTTATCGGCGACGTCGAGATTCGTCTCCATCTGGATCATCGCTCTCGCTCCTTCTCCAGCCGCCCGTAAGCGGCCCGTTATCAAAATTCCATTTCGCGCTACGCAGTTCGCCCGGCGCGTCTTGTGTCACGTCAGCCCGATCACCGGATGCTGCGCGGCTGCCCTCAGGCGCCGCCCTGCTCCAGAACCGTCCAACGCTTGTGCTTCGATATCGGCGCGCTTTCCACGATCTGGACGCGGTCGCCGATCTTGCAGCGGTTCGTTTCGTCGTGCGCCTTGTACTTCTTCGACCGGCGCACGGTCTTCTTGAACAGCGGGTGCGTAAAGCGGCGCTCGACTTGGACGACAACGGTCTTGTCGCTTTTGTCGGAGACCACGACACCACTTAGAATGCGCTTTGGCATAATTCGAAATCCTCTTCAGACCGGCCCGGACGGTTCGCCTCGCCTTGGGAGGGCAGAACCCTGGCAGGCCTGGGTCAGCCCTGTGCTTGCTTCTGTTTGCGGACCGTCAGAACACGCGCGATAGTCCGGCGCACCTCACGCATCCGCGATGTGTTTTCGAGCTGTCCGGAAGCTTTCTGAAAGCGCAGGTTGAACTGCTCCTTCTTGAGCTTCAAAAGCTCGTCGTCGAGCTGGTCGACGGACTTGTCTCTGATCTCGGCGACTTTCATTTTGTCTTACCGTCCTCGAAATTCTTGAACCTTGCCAGCCATCGACCTCAGCCGATGCGGGTCACGATACGTGTCTTGATCGGCAGCTTCTGTGCACCAAGTTCCAGCGCCTCGCGCGCCACCACATCGGTTACCCCGTCGAGTTCGAACATGATGCGGCCTGGATGCACGCGGGCAACCCAGCGGCCGACCGAACCCTTGCCCGAGCCCATGCGCACTTCGGCAGGCTTCGATGTCACCGGCAGGTCCGGGAAGATCCGGATCCAGACGCGGCCTGCGCGCTTCATGTGACGCGTGATCGCCCGGCGAGCCGCCTCGATCTGACGCGCCGTGATGCGTTCGGGCTCGACCGCCTTGAGCCCGTGCGAGCCGAAGTTCAAGGCGGTCCCGCCCTTGGCGGTGCCCTTGATGCGCCCCTTGAACTGCTTGCGAAACTTTGTCCGTTTCGGTTGCTTCATGACTTCAGATCCTTAACGTCTCTGGCCCGGTGCGCCCGTAATCACCTTTTCCAAGGCGGTCGCACCCGCTTTCAAATTCCTACCTGTCGCGCGGCGTATCGCTCTGACCGCCACGGTCACGCCGCGGCCGCCCGCCGTCACCACCCTCGAAGGCCTTCTTTTCGGATGCCATCGGATCGTGATCGATGATCTCGCCCTTGAACACCCAGACCTTGATGCCGATGATGCCGTAGGCCGTCTTGGCTTCCGCCCGGCCGAAATCGATGTCCGCGCGCAGTGTGTGCAGCGGCACCCGTCCTTCGCGATACCATTCCGTCCGCGCGATTTCCGCGCCGCCGAGGCGTCCTGCAACGTTGATGCGGATGCCTTGCGCACCAGCCCGCAGAGCAGTCTGCACGGACCGCTTCATCGCGCGGCGGAACGCGATGCGGCGCTCCAGCTGCTGTGCGATGTTTTCGGCGATCAGCGTCGCGTCGATGTCCGGCTTGCGGATCTCGAGCACGTTGAGATGGACTTCGCTGTCGGTCAACCTGGCGAGTTCACCCCGCAGCTTGTCGATGTCCGACCCCTTCTTGCCGATCAGCACGCCGGGGCGTCCGGTGTGCACCGTGACGCGGCATTTCTTGTGCGGACGCTCGATGACCACCTTCGAGATGCTCGCCGGGCGCTGCATCTTCATGATGTGGTTACGGATTGCGTAGTCCTCGTGCAGCAGCTTGCCGTACTCGCCGGTACGCGCGAACCAGCGGCTGTCCCAGGTCCGGTTGATGCCGACGCGCAGGCCGACTGGATTGACTTTATGACCCATCAGTCGGCCTCCACAGCTGCTTCTTCCGAACGAGACTTGGCCGCGGCTTTCTTGACCTTGCCGCCGTTGCCGCGCTTGCGGGAATTTTCAAGTTCTTCTTCTTCGACTTCGCGCACCACGACGGTGATCTGCGAGAATGGCTTCATCACGACCGACGACCGGCCGCGTCCACGTGCATGGAACCGCTTCATGATCAGGTTCTTGCCGACGTAGGCTTCCGCAACAATCAACTGATCGATGCTCAGCTGATGGTTGTTTTCGGCATTCGCGATGGCGCTCATCAGGCACTTGCGCACGTCGTCCGAGATCCGCTTGCGCGAGAACTCGAGATCGGCGAGCGCCTGCTCGACGGGCTTGCCGCGGATGAGACCAGCGACCAGGTTCAGCTTCTGCGGCGAGATACGCAAGTTGCGCGCAACCGCCTTCGCCTCGTTTTCAGGGAGAGCGCGCTCCCGGCTCGGCTTACCCATTATCGTTTCGCCTTCTTGTCGCCGCCGTGACCGGTGTAGTTCCGCGTTGGCGAGAACTCACCGAACTTGTGACCGATCATGTCTTCGGTCACGTTCACGGGGATGTGCTTGTGCCCGTTATAGACGCCGAAGGTGAGACCAACGAACTGGGGCAGGATCGTCGAACGACGGCTCCAGATCTTGATGATCTCGTTGCGTCCCGAAGCGCGCACCTTGTCGGCCTTCTTCAGGAGGTAGCCGTCTACGAACGGACCCTTCCAGACTGAGCGTGCCACGACTGTTTCTCCTTAAGCGTATCGACGCGGTTTCCCGCTCTTATTTCTTCTTCAGGTGACGGCTACGGACGATGAACTTGTCCGTCGTCTTGTTCTTACGCGTTCTGTAGCCCTTGGTCGGCTTGCCCCAGGGCGTCGCCCAGTGCTTGCCGCCGTTGGTACGGCCGCCGTTGGGGTGATCGATCGGGTTCATGGTGATACCGCGAACGGTCGGGCGGGTGCCCTTCCAGCGGGTACGACCGGCTTTCGAGTCGACCGTATTGCCATGGTCCGGGTTCGAAACAGCCCCGACGCTTGCCATGCAGTCTGCACGCACGCGGCGCGTTTCGCCTGAACTGAGCTTCAGGACCGCCCAGCCGGCATCACGGCCGACCAGCTGCACGAAAGCCCCCGCCGAACGTGCGATCTGCCCGCCCTTGCCCGGCTTCATCTCGACGTTGTGAATGATCGTTCCGATCGGCATGCTCGACAGCGGCATCGCGTTGCCCGGCTTCACGTCGACCTTCTCGCCGGCGATCACATGGTCGCCCGGCGACAGCCGCTGCGGCGCCAGGATATAGCTCAGTTCGCCGTCTTCGTACTTGATCAGCGCGATGAACGCCGTGCGGTTCGGATCGTATTCGATCCGCTCGACAGTCCCGGCGACGTCGAACTTGCGGCGTTTGAAATCGACCAGGCGATAGGTCTGCTTGTGACCGCCGCCGATGTGCCGCGTCGTGATGCGGCCATGCTTGTTGCGACCACCCGTCTTGTTCTTGCCCTCGGTCAGCATCTTGACCGGGCCGCCCTTCCACAGTTCCTTGCGATCGACGATCACCAGCTGACGAAGGCCCGGCGACGTCGGACGATATGTCTTGAGTGCCATTCTCTTCAGCCCCTTACAAACCGGTAGTGATATCGATGGTCTGACCGTCTTCGAGGGTCACGACCGCTTTCTTGACGTCGCTCTGGGTACCGCGGCGGCCGCGGAAAACCTTCGTCTTGCCCTTGCGCACGAACGTGTTCACCGCCTTCACCTTGACGTCGAACAGGGCTTCGACAGCCTGCTTGATGTCCGGCTTGGTCGCCGTACCGGCCACGTTGAAGACAACCTGGTTGGCTTCCGAAAGAAGCGTTGCCTTCTCGGTGATCACCGGCGAACGGATGATGTCGTAGGCTTTGAGTTTCTGCATCGTCAGGCCCTCTTGCCCTTTTGCGCCGCATCGGCGAAGCGCTGGTCGATGGCTTCGAGAGCCGCCTTCGTCAGCACCAGCTTCTTGCGTCGCAGGATGTCGTAAACGTTGAGGCCCTGCACCGGCAGGACGTCGATGTTCGGAATGTTGCGCGCCGCCCGCACAAACGTCGCATCAAGGCTGGAACCATCGATGATCAACGCATTGCTGAGTTCCAGCTTGTCGAACGCTTCGCGAAGGGCCGCCGTCTTGCCGTCTTCGGACTGGGCCTTGTCGAGCACGATGATGTCCCCGGCCTGGGCCTTCGCCGAAAGCGCATGACGCAGCGCCAGTGCACGCACCTTCTTGGGCATGTCGATCGCATGGCTTCTGGGCTTTGGCCCAAGCGCCTTGCCGCCGCCGCGCCATTGCGGAACCGATTTGTCGCCGTGACGCGCGCCACCGGTACCTTTTTGCTTGTAGACCTTCTTGCCCGTGACCGTGACTTCCGAACGGTCCTGTGCATGGTGCGTGCCGGCCATCCGCTTCAGCGTCTGGTAGCGCACCATCCGGTGAATCAGGTCCGGGCGCGGGTCGAGGCCGAACACATGCTCGGACAGCTCCACGCTGCCGGCAGTTCCGGAACCAAGCGTTGTGACGTCGAGTTTCATCACTGCTGCTCCTCTTGAGCGCCAGCCGCTGCGGCAGCATCGCCATTACGCGTCTTGAATCCGCCGGGCTTGGGAGCGTCATCGGGAAGCTTCCGCTTCACCGCATCGCGCACCAGAACCCAGCCGCCCTTGTGACCGGGCACGGCGCCGCGGACCATCACCAGCCCGCGCTCGGTATCGGTGCGCACGACCACGAGATTCTGCGTCGTGATCCGGTCCGAACCCATGTGGCCGGCCATCTTCTTGCCCTTGAACACCTTGCCGGGGTCCTGACGCTGACCGGTCGAACCGTGGCTTCGGTGAGAAACCGAGACGCCGTGCGTCGCCCTGAGGCCGCCGAAGTTCCAGCGCTTCATCGCACCCTGGAAACCCTTGCCGACGCTGGTGCCGGTCACATCGACGAACTGCCCTGGCACGAAATGGTCCGCGGTGATCTCCGCGCCGACTTCGATCAGGTTTTCCGGGCTGACGCGGAACTCGGCAAGCTTGCGCTTGGCTTCCACGTTGGCAACAGCGAAGTTGCCCCGCTCGGGTTGCGTGACACGGCTGGGCCGGCGCGAACCTGCACCGAGCTGCAGCGCGGTGTAGCCATTCTTCTCTTCGGTGCGCTGCGCCAGTACCTGGCAGTTTTCCAGTCGCAGCACCGTCACAGGGATGTGCTCCCCGGCATCCGTGAAGATGCGGGTCATCCCCAACTTCTGAGCGATCACTCCGGAACGCATGGGTGCATTCCTTCCCTTCTCGGTTCCCCAGTCTCCTCATCCACCGCTATCGAACGGCTGGAGGACCTGGACCTCTTCGACTAGCCGACGGTTCGCACCAAAGCGAACCGGCCGGATTAAAGTTTGATCTCGACGTCGACACCGGCCGCAAGGTCGAGCTTCATCAAAGCATCGACGGTTTGCGGTGTCGGATCGACGATATCGAGCATGCGCTTGTGGGTGCGCATTTCGAACTGTTCGCGGCTCTTCTTGTCGATATGCGGCGACCGGTTCACGGTGTAACGCTCGATGCGGGTCGGCAGCGGGATTGGCCCGCGCACTTCTGCACCAGTACGTTTCGCCGTGTTCACGATCTCGCGCGTCGACGCATCGAGTATTCGATGATCGAAGGCTTTGAGCCTGATGCGGATATTCTGACCGTTCATCGTCTTCGCCTAACCTCTAACGCAAGCAGCACCCATCGAGGCAGGTGCCGCCCACAGATGAATTCGACAACCGGACTTGGCGCACCACGCGCCAGTACCGCTGCCAGACCGACCTCTTCCCACCCAGCCTGCCGGCCAATCTTGCAAGACCGCGCCAGGCAGGAACGGCCAGCGCCGGGTGGATGTCACCCGGCGCTGGCCAAATTCAACTAGTCCGTAATCGCCGAGACGACGCCGGCACCGACGGTGCGGCCGCCTTCGCGGATCGCAAAGCGCAGCTTTTCTTCCATCGCGATCGGCTGGATCAG
>Ga0180009_10005693_pt1 | contig 13285 bp, 6 predicted proteins | sample OS_PC_MetaG_FD_123537 | JGI IMG/M metagenome (GOLD analysis project Ga0180009, IMG submission 123537) | Groundwater microbial communities from the Aspo Hard Rock Laboratory (HRL) deep subsurface site, Sweden - OS_PC_MetaG | ecosystem: Environmental > Aquatic > Deep subsurface > Groundwater... | reverse complement strand
CAACGCCAGTTGATGCATTTCCTGGGTGAGAAATCCCATTGGGTGTGAGGGATCTTATCGGTAACGTGGGTGAACTGACGGATGATGGGTATGGCAACGGCGCATTTTAGTGCTGTATGCTTCTTTGCGGGAGTTTTTATAATCCAACATCGAGTTGGTGGTACATTCCGGGAGGTCCGCAGCCGGCAGATAATCCACAAATATTACTGATGGTTTCGCCCGGCTTTGACCGTAACGCAACGGTTGGATTTCGCTGTGTAAAAGATGCTGTTCAATAAGGAAAAATTTATGAAACTATTAATACTAACCACATTGTTCTTTCTTTCCACTGCTCACGCACAACTAGATAATATTTTGTCTCCTGATCGTCTTCCATATCTCAAAAACTCAAAGTTGGTGCAAGTGTCAAGTTTCGATTCGTCCGGTGGGAATAACGACTTTATTGCGATCGCACCGGGAGAGACACAAACGATTGCTTCTCTTCAAGGACCGGGGATGATTGTCAAGTTTTGGGTGACGATAGCGACAAAAGAAAAATATTTTCTTCGCACTATTCTGCTTCGCATGTATTGGGATGATGAAAAATATCCGTCGGTTGAAGTACCGATCGGTGATTTCTTCGGTACAGGATTTCAATACAAGCATTATGTAACGCCGTACATCGGTATGTCCAGCGGTGGTTACTATTGTTATATTCCGATGCCGTTCAATACATCTGCGCGCGTTGAGGTTGTAAACCAGTCTTCAATAGAAGTGAATTCATTTTATTATCACATTGATTATCAAAAATTATATCGCCCGCTTGATTCAACCGTAGCGTATTTCCACGCTCAATGGCACCGCGAAACCCGCTGCGATCCGGCAAAGAATTATACCATTCTGGACGCAGAAGGCACCGGGCATTTTGTCGGTTTGAATATGAGTATGCAGAGTTATGAAAAGGGAATGCAGTATTTGGAAGGGGACGAAATGGTATATGTTGATGGCGAAAAATTTCCATCATTATACGGAACAGGAACGGAGGATTACTTCACCGGCGGTTGGTACTTCAATCACGGAGAGTTTGCCGCGCCGTATCATGGATTAATTCTCAAAGATGATTCGTTAAGCCGCATTGCCGCATATCGGTTTCATATTCTTGATGCTATTCCATTCACCAAATCAATCCGATTTGAAATGGAACATGGTACCGAAAATGTTGAACGTGCCGATTACAGTTCCACTGCATACTGGTATCAACTGGAGCCGCATAAACCATTCCCCGAAATGCTTCCTGCAGGAATGCGTATTCCTTTGCGCGTTGCCGTTCCAAATAAAGCAATAGAAGCAGAATCATTTACTCCGGTAAACTCAATTACTCGGTTTTCAATAGAAGATATGTCGTTATTTGGAGCCGATTGGAGTGGGAACCGACAGTTGAAAATCACAGCAAAAGCTGCCGGTGAAAAAATGACACTTGACCTTCCGGCTATTGAAGAATCGTACGATATTGCTATCTATTATACAATCGGTCCGGATTACGGTAATGTTGATGTTTTGTATGCGGGTAAGAAGATTGGAACCATTACAGCATTCAATAAAACAATAATGCCTGGTGGCAAAATTCTTTTTAAGAGTCTTAAAACTCAAAATAAAATGTTGCCCTTACAATTTGTTATTAAAGGAAAAGATCCATCGTCATCTGGATATTCGCTCGGATTGGATGCATTCGTCCTAACTCCGAATCGGAAATTCATTTCAGAATGGTATATGATTGGTCCATTTGCAAATCCACGAAATGCAAATCTCGTCCGATTAGGTATAGATATTCCTTATCCTCCGGAACAAGAGATCGATTTGAAGAAGACGTATCCCGGTGTTGATAATAAACCAATCGGCTGGACATTGGATAAAACTCCCACGCATGGACGAATGGATCTATATAAGTATGATCCTTACGAACTGGTGGTAGTATATGCGCTGACATATGTTTATTCGCCGAAAGAACAAACACTGCCGTTGCTGCTCGGTTCGGATGACGGTGTGAAAGTGTTTTTGAACGACAAGGAGATCCATCGTTTTCTTGCTGTTAGAATAGCTGAACCGGACCAGGATCGCGTTTCGCTTGTATTGAAACAGGGATGGAACAAACTGCTGCTGAAGATAGAAAATAATTTCGGCGGATATAATTTCTACGCACGTATCCTTGATCCTGACAAAATCGTTGTTGTCAATGCGCAACAAAAACTGACGAAGTCAACACAAGTGAAAAAGGTGAGATGATGGTGTTCCGAATCATTGTTGTTTCGTTTCTTTGGCTGCTGACGGTATCGTCGCAGTCTGAGGCTCAGGTAATTGTAAAAGATGAATTTTTACGACTTAACGCAAAAACAAACGATCCGCTTTTTACAAATTATGCTGCAGCAATCTCACGCTCAAGATTTTTTGCAGATAAATCGTACTTCATGAACTATTTCACTTCAGACAAACCCATCACGTACTCCAGCCAATATGCCGGAGATTTTACTGTGATTTGGAAAGTGAACAATATGGTGATTAGCAAGATCCGTGATTTTGTAAAACAACCGATTGTTGTTGCCTCATTTCCTGATATGGCTATTTTGGAATACGAACCGTTTCAAAATATCAAAGTTCAAGAGGTTTTTTTTATTTATACTTCAGGGTCTGCGATTATAGACCTTACTATCGAAAATACCGGCAACATTCCATACGATATTATGCTATATCCGCTAGTTTACATACCTGAAGATTCATTGCAAATTGTGCGGTATGATGAATCAAATCATGGTTATGTCTTTACGCATTATGAACCATACGAACGATTGCACAGCAATCTGTATGCAGATCGAGGTTACCCATCTAATTTCCGGAACTTACTTTCGTGTAACACTTCTCCTCAAAGTTACGGTGCAGATAATGTGTGCGATCTTGATCAATTTTATTTTGATATAAAACGATTAAGCAAAGTACACGAAAATGTTACTGCACTTAATGAACAAAAGGGTGGACTTGTAAATATCGCAGCGCTGCAAAAAAATATAAAACTTCAACCAAGAGAAAAAACATCCATCCGTTTTATAAGATCGGTTCAAGATGAACGAAGTCCTGAAAGTGAATTGTTAACGGATGCAAAATCTGCCAAGACAATCGAACTTCAAAAATATGTAGATGAGAATATTGAGTTATTCAAATCTGTTCCGCGAATACAATTTAAGACAGCCAAAGAAAAAATGGTATACATTAGTGCGTTCAATCTTGTGCGTCAATGCATGCTTCCTCCCAGCGGACAAACGACTAATAATTTTTATGTTTTTTCACGTAATCCTGTTTGGGGTTGGGGGCATGGGCATCAGGTTATGCATGAATCACTCTCAATGATTCCTTACGCTTATCTCGATCCGAAATCAGCGCAGTCATCTCAACGGGTTTATATCGAACAGCAATATGAAGATGGATTGATAGCTTATCGCCATGGACCCCGTGGTCCTCAAGTTTACCCGCATGAAGGAATTCCTTCAACATCAGCTCCGTTTTTTTCATGGACTAACTGGGAGATTTATAGTGTTAGTAAAGATAAAATATTCTTAAAAGAATGTTATGATGCCGGCTCGAAGTACATCCGCTATCTCGAAAAAGAACGGGATCAGGATCAGGATGGAATGTACGAATGGGGTCCGTATGGAATTATCGAAAATGTTCGAGATGGATGGAATGTAGTTTTTCAATTATTTTCTGAAGGAACGGATGAAGGGAGAGATATTTCCCACGAACTTGATGTTCTCGATTTGACATCGGAAGTTGCAAATGAAATTTTTTATCTCAAATCTATGGCAAAAGAGTTAAATGATACTGCCGGTATACGTGAGTGGACAGAAAAATTTGATAAGACTGCAAATCTTATCAATAAATATATGTGGGATAAAAAGGATAAATTTTACTATAATGTTTCAATGGCAGATAACTCGTTTGAGTTTGAAGGGGCAAGTCTAAAACGAAAAGAACTGATCGGCTTTTTACCAATGTGGGCACGTGTTGCAACCAAAGAGCAGGCAAGTGAACTTGTTAAACATTTAACTAATGAAAAATCTTTTTGGCGTAAATATGGAATTCCCACTTTAGCAGCTGACGATCCGCATTATACGCCATTCATTGACGGCTGCTGTAGATGGAATGGCGCAGTTTGGCTGCTGTGGGACTACATGGTAATGGCAGGATTAAAAAATTATGGGTACGATAAACTCGCTGCGCAAGTTGCCGACAAAATGATGCTTGCCGTAACAACACAACTTGAAATAAATCATCGATTCTGGGAATCTTATAGCCCTGATTTTCCCGTGCAGGAAAGTCCGTCAAATTATATTTGGGGTTCCATTATGGCAAAAGTACTGATTGAAATGTATGCTAAGAACAAATAATTGCACCGTTGTAATCCAAGATGATTTTTAAACTCAACGAACAGCCTCATCGCCGGTACAATATACTTTCGGGAGAATGGGTTCTTGTATCGCCTCACCGCGCAAAAAGGCCATGGAGCGGACAAGAAGAAGAAATACCAGAAGAAAAGCTACCGGCATACGATTCAACTTGCTATCTTTGCCCGGGAAATGAGCGCGCAAATGGTATTCGTAATCCGGAATATGATTCGGTCTATACTTTTACAAATGATTTTCCTGCATTGTTGCCTACTACTTCTTTAGATGAATTCAATTCAGATAATCTTCTTATTGCTCGTGGCGAATCAGGAACGTGTAAAGTTGTTTGTTTTTCTCCTCAGCATAATGTAACACTTCCCGAATTACCTGTTGAACAAATTCAAAAAGTAGTTGATATCTGGACGGAAGAATATCGTACTTATGCTTCTGATCTAAATATTAATTATGTACAGATATTTGAAAACAAAGGGGAAGCAATGGGATGTAGCAATCCGCATCCGCATTCCCAAATTTGGGCACAAAATTCTATTCCGGCAGAACCAGCCAAAGAGCTTACTCAATTCACAAATTATTATTCCAAAAGATCGAAATGTCTTCTGTGCGACTATCTTGCTTTGGAACAAAAACTTCAAGAACGTTTTGTATGCGATAATGAAGATTTTATTGTTATTGTTCCTTTTTGGGCTGTGTGGCCATTTGAAACGATAGTTCTTTCAAAAAGACATTATGGAAGTTTGGTTGAACTAAATGAAAAAGAAAAAAAATCGTTTGCAGATATATTAAAACGTTTGACAACAAAATACGATAATCTATTTATGGTTTCATTCCCTTATTCATCTGGTATTCACCAGTTGCCGACTGATAAGAATGAACATCCCGAATGGCATTTTCACATGCATTTTTATCCACCGTTACTCCGTTCAGCAACAGTAAAAAAATTTATGGTAGGATATGAAATGCTGGCGAATCCTCAGCGGGATATAACGGCTGAATTTAGTGCGGAACGTTTACGCAATTGTTCTGAAATTCATCACAAATATCGAAAGTAATCTGAGACAGTTATGAAAAATATTTTATGGTTATTTCTTATCTTTTTGTTAATCGTCTATACAACAGATGTATCGGCACAAAATAAAAATTATATTTCTAACCGCCAACCACTTATCGAAAATCCATATATCCAGCTTCCTCTTGGATCTATTTCTCCCAAAGGATGGCTGTTGCAGCAGTTCAAACTTTCTGCAAGTGGAATGACAGGACACCTCGATGAAATCTGGAAAGATGTCGGCCCCGATAACGGATGGCTTGGTGGGAAGGGAGATCCATGGGAACGAGGACCGTACTGGCTGGACGGTTTAGTACCTCTTGCCTACACATTAAAAGATCCAGTTCTCATCAAGAAAGCCCAAGCATGGATAGAATGGAGTTTGAAAACACAAAGATCGGATGGATATTTTGGACCGCAGAGAGATACTACAAGAAAATTTTCCGACAAAGAACGCTGGCAGGCATGGATGGAAAAAAGTAAAGAAGATTGGTGGCCCCACATGATAATGTTGAAAGTCATGCAGCAATACTACGATGCGACAAATGATAAACGCGTTTTGGAATTCATGCAGAAATATTTTAAATACCAGCAATTGCAATTACCGACAAAGCCACTTTCATATTGGTCACATTGGGCAAAATCGCGCGGCGGAGAGAATCTTCAGAGTATCTACTGGCTCTACAACAGAACAGGAGAGACATGGCTTCTTGATCTTGCACAGCTTGTATTTTCTCAAACCGAAGATTGGACCGGAATGTTTGAATCAGGTGATCCAAAATACTGGCATGGGGTAAACACGGGAATGGGAATAAAGCAACCCGGCGTGTATTATCAGCAGTCAAAAGATGAACGGTACATCAAAGCAGTAAAAAAAGGGATTGCCGATTTGATGAAATATCATGGTCAAGTAAACGGAATGTTCTCAGGAGATGAACTGTTACATGGAACTGACCCATCTCAAGGAACGGAATTGTGTACTGTTGTAGAATATATGTTCAGTCTTGAAACATTGCTCCAAATAACCGGAGATTTTGAGTTTGCAGAAATGTTGGAAAAACTTGCTTTCAATGCATTACCTGCCGCTGTTAAACCGGATTTTACCGGGAGACAATATTACCAAACACCTAACCAGATTGTGTGTGATACTCTATATCAGAACTTCAATACCCGGCATTGGGGATCCAATCTCTTTGGACTCGAAGACGGATATGGCTGCTGCACTGCAAATTATCATCAAGGATGGCCGAAGTTCACAAGCCAATTGTGGCTTGCTACGCAGGATAATGGTCTTGTAATTATGACCTATGCTCCTTCGGAAGTCTCTGCAAAAGTTGGCAATGGCATTGCTGTAAATTTTGTAGAAGAAACAAATTATCCTTTTGATGAAAAGATTCTGCTAAAATATGCAGGAATAAAAAACGTTGAATTTCCTCTCTATCTTCGCATACCATCATGGTGCAGTTCTGCTAAAATTAGCATTAATGGAATTACGCAAAGTTCCCCTAAGGCAAGTTCTCTTGAAAAAATATTCAGGAAGTGGAAAAGTGGAGATGTTGTTGAGATTATTTTTCCAATGGAAGTCCGGTTATCAAAGTGGCATGAAGAATCGATCGGGGTGGAACGTGGTCCGTTAGTGTATGCTTTAAAGATGACTGAGGAATGGAGAAAAATAAAGGGAATTGAACCTTACGCAACGTATGGAATTTATTCTAATGATAGTTGGAATTACGGATTAATCATCGACAATGAAAATTATTCAGATTCCAGTTTTACGTTTCAAAAAAAAGACATGCACCCTCAACCATTTATTGCAAATGCTTCACCGTTAATGCTAAAAGTTAAGGCAAAACGCATTCCCGAATGGCAGCAATATGGTGGTGTTGCTGGGCCTATGCCGTGGAGTCCGATCCGTTCAAAAGAACCTGTTGAGGAAGTTACCTTGATTCCGTATGGCTGCACAAAATTGCGAATTGCACAATTTCTTGTAATAGAAAAATAAGATGCAATTAGTAATCGATTATCATAAATATGTAAATAAGGATTTGATATGAAAAGACGCAAACACTATTTAATATTGTTTATTCTCTTCGTATGCGCAGTAGTAACACAGGCGCAGATAGTACAGCTTCGTTCAGTTGATATAGGAGCGCTATGGAAAGCCGGAAAGGCACACCCAAATTTTGTTCCGGCATATTCCGGCGATACCTTAAAAACGTTTGATGGCAACCCGTTTAATGCATTAGAAATGTTGAATACAGATTCTCTGATTCTTACCGTTCAATTTGATTCAGCAATTAGTATTGAAAAAGCAAAAACATATTTTTGGCATAATGCTGAATGGTTTCTCGAATCTGCTAATTCACTTACCGACTTAAATTCAAAATCAGGAACATACTCATTACTTGTTCCTAAAAAGTCTGCAAATGCTTTTCAATGGGATTCTTCCGCATTTGCTAAAAAAGAAGTTTCGTTAATACGGTTGTCAATTAAAAATCCTTCTGATTCAACTATTCGCTTCGGTGAATTAGTCTTAGAAGGAAGTATCACATTCACGAAGTTTATTATTTTACCTCAACCTATTCAAATGATTCCCAACACATCTCTGCAATTGCAACTGAAGATTCAAGATGAACAAGGAAATTTCTATTCAAATTTTATTACTTCACCGATTTCATGGGAATCTTCTAACCATTCAATTGCAACCGTGGATGAATTTGGTAAAATTTCCGCATTTGCTCTAGGAGATTGTGAAATCAGCGTGCGGACTCTAGATAATAAGTTAAAAGGTTTTGCCTCGTTGAGTATAGTACAAGACTTCCGTTCACTAAAAGTAAAGCCGATGACAGTGAAAGTAGCATTGGTCCTTCAGGATCCTGTGCTGCCATCGAGCAATCGCATTCATGAAGAATTTGGCTGGCGTGACCCGATGCAGTTGTCAAATAGACTTGTGTTTCATTTCAAAGAAGCGACGGACAGTGTCGTGAATTTTCAATTCGTGGAGATCATTGAAGCAAACATTCTCTTCACGCGCTTTTACGGAAACTTTCTTGGCGTTACACAATATGCTGAACTGCTCAAAGAACCCGGATGGAAAACACTGCGCGCAGCCGAAGATTCAGGACAGATCTGGTTCGATTACCGCGAAATGGTGAAATACTATCATTTTGATGAGAAAAGAAACAATGACTCCATTGATGAGGTGTGGGTGTTTGCCGCTCCATTCCTCGGCATGTATGAATCGCAACTGATGGGACCCAAAGCGTTCTGGTGGAACTCTCCTCCTATTAAAGACGGCACAGCATTGACGAAACTTCTTTCCGTGATGGGGTTGAATTACGAACGCGGCGTTGACCAAGCGTTCCACAGCTTTGGGCATAGGATGGAAAGTGCCATGGTGCAAGCGTACTATGAAGCTACCGGGTTAAACTGGGATCCGAAACGGGCAAACCCGACACCGTGGGATTTGTTCACTCGAATTGAAAAAGATGTTCCTGGCGGTGCGCATGTCGGGAATATCCACTTCCCACCAAACGGAACGTCAGATTACAATTATGGAAATACAACATTAGTCACTTCGTACGCAGAAAATTGGTATCGGTATCCTTTATTATTGGATCAATCATCGAAAGTCAATGTTCAGACATGGATTTATCAGCCGGGCGAACCGCTTGCAGAAGGAAACGATCATCTTGGATTTTTACGGTGGTGGTATGGTCATATTCCAAGATATGAAGGTGTAAGTGATGGAGTGTTGAACAACTGGTGGCATTATGCGCTTGATTACGAAGCAGCGGTTGCACTTGCAAAAAGTACACCGCCTGTCGGTATTTTTGATCAAATGAGGAATTTTCCTAAAGGATTTAATTTAGAACAAAATTATCCAAATCCATTCAATCCTGCAACCATTATAAATTATACATTAGAGAATCAGTCGTATGTTTCATTAAAGATATTTGATATGCTCGGGAGGGAAGTAGCGAAATTAATTGATGAACCAATGAGCCCTGGAAATCATGCCGTTCAGTGGAATGCGCAGGGCTTTTCTTCCGGCGTGTATTTTTATCAATTAAAAACCGGAAGCATTATCCAAACCAAAAAAATGATTTTATTAAGATAAGAATTGACAACAATATTATAATACCTATGAAAAAGGATCCGCAAATGGGGAAATATTATTTACACTTTCTTCTTTTGTTCGTACTAACCACTATTACATTTTCTCAGCAAAAATATTACATCGGTTATGTGACCTCTGCCAATGAGATCACCAAGGAAGATGAAGCTGCGATAGAATGGTTGAATAATTCGAATATATTCTCTTGTAAGATTATAAAAGCAGAAGAAGGAAATTGGGATTTTGAAGGGATGAATGCTCTGTGGATTCATCTTCCCGATACAATCGGATTAAACAATCTCCTCAAGCAAAAAAGATTTCTTTCCTATATCAACAAATATTATCAGAATGGCGGGAAAATTCTTTTTTCGGATTATGCAGCCATACTACCGAATGCCATAGGTATTGAACCTAAGAAACCGGAAATCCGTCGTGATACAGTACAGAACGAATGGTTATTTGATGAGCGCGGATTTCAAGGGCATTTGGGCCATCCGCTATTTGCTGGATTTTTTGGCGGTGTGTATGTATGGGATGCCAACGAAGACCAAATAATGCCACTCGTCGGATATTTTGGTAATGATTTCCCTGAGAGAGGGAAAGTAATTGCCGTAGATAAGGCATACGTTTTTGTCTATGCGGAAAGAAAGATTGTGATTGAGCACTCCAATAAAAAGGGGAAAATAATTTCTATAGGTTCAAGTATTTATTTTAGTAAATCAAACAATCTCCGAAACCACCTCGAACTTTTTATGAAGAATACGCTTCGTTATCTTACCGGTGAAAAATTTAGCGAATCTGTTACTTACTGGGAAAAATTTAATAATCACCCTATCCTTTTTACCGAAAAAAACGCCCCAATAGTTTCTTCAAAAGAAAGAGAAATGAAAAACATTCCTTCCTCCGAATTGGTTTTTACTCGTTTAGAACCGCAAAACAATTATTATGAAGCTTCAGGTCGGCGTGCGCTTATCATGGGAAAAGAAAATGGCGGAATTGAAGAAGTATGGGTACATCCCCTAAGGATTCTCCGTGATTACGAGGTTGGAATGATAACGGGCGACTCCATAACATGGCTACAAAATTACCCGGTGAGAGTTGAAATTCGCCCCGAATCATTTAGCCGGATTTATTCGACTCCTTTCGGCGTTTTGAAAGAAATTATTTTTGCTTCATTATGGAAAGCAGGAGGCATTGCTCATTATACTTCAACATTTCGAGTGAGACTTGTCATTCGCTTTCGCAGCGATCTGCGTTGGGTGTGGCCGTATGATGCTAATGCACTTGGAGATGTGCACTATGCTTACGATGAGACGATGAATGCACTTCATTTAAAAGATACAACTGGCAAATTTTATTGTTTGTTTGGTGGCGATGTTATTCCTTCAGCAAAAATCAGCGGGCAGTTCCAAAAAATTCAATGGTCGCCTAAAGGGTTTGTAGGAGCCGAAACGAATGAGAATCAGGTGTATCATGCGGTGATGTATGATCTAAACAATAAAAATAATTTCACACTCAATTATGCTTTTCTTGGAACAAATGAAGGGAAGGAAAAAGCGCTTAGTGATTACCGAATACTTCTCGAAAAACCGGAAGAACAATATGCGGAACAGGTTGCGCATACAACTGATCTTTTAAAACGTACCGTACAAATATTTTCTCCCGATAAAGAATTTAATACTCTTTTCCGATGGGCAATTGTTGGCACAGATAAATTTCTTGCCTATACTCCAGGACTTGGAACGGGGTTGCTTGCCGGATTTGCAACTTCAGCTCACGGATGGAATGGAACCCATAAAAACAGTGGGCGTCCTGGTTATGCCTGGTATTTTGGGCGCGATTCCGAGTGGTCCGGGTTTGCTATTGATGACTATGGTGATACTGAAATAGTAAAAGAACAATTAAAATTTTTACAACGGTATCAGGATAGATCCGGAAAAATATTTCATGAAATCTCAACGAGTGGAGTTGTCCATTATGATGCAGCGGATGCAACTCCATTATATATAATTCTTGCCGGTCATTATCTGCGTGCATCAGGTGATATTCAATTCATCAAAGAAAGCTGGACGCATCTTAAGAAGGCAACTGATTTCCTTTATTCGACTGATACAGACGGCGATGGGTTGATTGAGAACACAAACGTAGGGCACGGCTGGGTTGAAGGAGGCGCGTTGTTTGGAGCACATAGTTCTTTTTATCTTTCATCGACTTGGGGGCAAGCATTAAAGGACATGTCATATTTTGCCACACTGATTGGCGAAAAAGATCTTGCAGTAAAATATTCTTTGCAATCAAAAAAAGTTCAAAAAATATTAAATACTGATTTTTGGAATGATTCAACTCAATTCTATAATCTCGGAAAATTGAAAGATGGAACTTATCAAACTGAGCCGACAATCCTTCCGGCTGTCGGTGCGTACTTTAATTTGTTAGAAGATACTAAAGTAAAACATATGCTTGATTCATATGCAGCCAATAGTTTTAGTACAGACTGGGGTGTTCGTATTTTGAGTTCTTCTTCAAAATTATTCAATCCAACGGGATATCATTATGGAGCTGTATGGCCGCTTTTTACCGGGTGGGCTGCTTTAGCGGAGTACGAATATGGGAACTCAGTACAAGCGTTTTCGCACTTCAATGAAAATCTTGCAATTAAAAATTATTGGGCGCTTGGATATGTCGAAGAGGTGATGAATGGCTTAGTATATAAACCATCAGGCGTTTGTCAACATCAGTGCTGGTCTGAAACAAATATTCTTCATCCGGCAATCACTGGAATGATAGGATGGAAACCGAATGCGGTTGAACAAAGTGCAATGCTCAAGCCGAGATTCCCTCTTTCTTGGGATACTATCTCTGTTGCCAATTTACGATCCGGGAAATCATTGCTTCAATTAACGATGAAACGTGAGATAAACAAAACAGTATATTTTATCAAACTCATGGAGGGACCGGAAATAAAAGTTCAATTTGCTCCTGAAATTCCGGAAGGAATGAAATTTAAAAAGACATTTATCGATAAGAAAGAAATAGCAATCAAAGATTCAACGTTCAGAGGACTTCTGGCAACTCCATTACAAATTCAACTAAATACTTCTGTGGAAATTGTTTTTGAACACACTGGAGGGATCGGAATGTATCCTGTTGTTCCGCATCCTCAACCCGGTGATAGTTCTCAAGGTTTCAGAATCATTTCCACTTTTCTTTCAGGGAAACAATATACATTAATAGTTGAGGGTAAATCTGGATATGAAGGGAATTTTATTTTGAATACTTTCGATCAGAAGGTTGTAACCGTTACGAATGCTGAATATGAAACAACTCCAAAACAAGGTATTATAAATCTGCATGTAAAATTTGATGATCCGACAAAACAATTTGGATGCAAAACTGTTAAGGTTGTTTTACAGTAAACGTATAAATAGGCTCCTATCATTCATATTTGTGTAATATTTGGCGGAAAATATTAAGGAATAAATTTCCTTCTTTGGTTCTATCCAGTCATGGTTGAGGGTAAACGACTTAACCCAACTTGCGCATTTTCTATAAAAACGCCATAAAAAACCGATAAAAATTGAAAAAAATAATATTTTTTACGGAGCTATATTGCGTTTTTAGCCCATAAACGAGCTTTTTGAAAAACACATACGCCAAAACGGCGTTTGTGTTCCCCCAACAGATTTGCAT
>Ga0180009_10005692_pt1 | contig 13286 bp, 10 predicted proteins | sample OS_PC_MetaG_FD_123537 | JGI IMG/M metagenome (GOLD analysis project Ga0180009, IMG submission 123537) | Groundwater microbial communities from the Aspo Hard Rock Laboratory (HRL) deep subsurface site, Sweden - OS_PC_MetaG | ecosystem: Environmental > Aquatic > Deep subsurface > Groundwater... | reverse complement strand
GACAACGTCACCGTGACGGTGAAGCTGATCACGGAGATCGCGGCCGAAGCCGGCCTGCGTTTTGCCATCCGCGAGGGTGGACGCACCGTGGGCAGCGGCGTGGTCACCAAAATTATCGAGTAATTTGCTAGCATACGAGTGCCGGAGGATGTATATTCCGGCGCTTGTTTAATGTCGGGTTCCCTTCTCGGGCGCCAGGCGAGTGATCAGGCAAGGATTTGGACCATGGGCAATCGAATCATTGTCACGCTTGAATGTCGTGAGTGCAAAAACCGCAACTATACGACCACCAAGAACAAGCGGACGACCCCCGACAAGCTTGAGTTTTCCAAGTATTGTCGGTTCTGTCGGAAGCATATACCCCACCGCGAGACCAAGTAGGCGACGGTGGAGTGTGGAGCCATCAAGCTCACAATTTGTATCGGCGGAACGACGTGAGGTCGGCCGTGTGCCGTCCTGATAGGGCAGTAGCTCTAATGGTAGAGCGCCGGATTCCAAATCCGATGGTTGGGGGTTCGAGTCCCTCCTGCCCTGATGATGACGGCGCCTGCCGGTTCCAAATGGCGACCGTACCCAAGGTGATCCATGGGTGAGAGAAAATACGTTCAGCTGATGTTCATCGTTGGTGGCATGATCCTCGCCTACGTGCTGGTTATGTCCACTGACTGGGTCTGGGGTTACTTCCACAAGCCCCCGGAGCTCTACGTCAATGCCGTGGGCATCGGGACTGCGATGATCGCGACGCTCCTGGTATGGCGACACCGCCCCACGCAGCAATCGGCGTCCGAGACCGTGGCCGAGCTGCGGAAGGTCACCTGGCCCACCCGCAAAGAGACCTCCCAAGCGACGGTAGTGGTGATTATCACTGTGATTATCGTTGCGATTTTTCTACAGATTTTTGATGCGTTCTGGTCGCGGGTGACCGGATACATCCTCGGGTGAGCAGCGTGAGCAACAACGACGGCGAAGATACCCGCAAGGGTCTGGCCAACACGGGTGACGAAACCGTCATGCGCTGGTACGTGGTGCACACGTACTCTGGCCACGAGAGTCGCGCCGAGGCGTCCCTGCTCGAGCGCGTGCGAGTGGACGGGCTTGAGGACCATTTTGAGGAGATCCTGATCCCCACCGAGTCCGTTGTGGAGATGCGCAAGGGCCAGCGGCGGACCACAACCAGGAAGTTTTTCCCGGGTTATATGTTCGTGCGCATGAAGCTGACCCGGCAGACCTGGCATCTGGTCAAGGGAACCCCGAAGATCACCGGTTTCCTGGGTGGTAACAACCCCAGCCCGGTGCCCGATCGGGAGATCAACACGGTTAAGAAGGCAGAGACTGACGGCGCGGCCAAGCCCAAGCCCAAGGTTCTGTTCGAAGAGGGCGAGACGGTCCGTGTGATCGACGGCCCCTTCTCCAATTTCGCCGGTATTGTCGAAGAGGTCAAACCGGAGAAGCAGAAGATCAGGGTGCTGGTCTCCATCTTTGGCCGGGCCACGCCAGTGGAGTTGGACTTCACTCAGGTGGAGAAATCATAGCGTAGAAGCAGTCAGGGTGGACGCGGCGCCGCGGCGACCAGTCTGGCGCGTGACCGTGGGCTACGAGAAGGAACGAAGTTATGAAAAAGGTCATTGGTTCGATTAAGTTGCAGGTACCCGCGGGCAAAGCAAATCCCTCCCCGCCGGTGGGACCCGCCCTCGGCCAGCATGGCCTGAACATCATGCAGTTCTGCAAGGAGTTCAACGCCCGCACCCAGAAAGAAGAAGGCATGATCATCCCCGCGGTGATCACCGTCTACGCAGACCGGACCTTCTCTTTCATCACCAAGACCCCGCCGGCGTCGGTGCTATTGAAAAAAGAGGCTGGGCTGCGCACCGAGGGCAAGCCGGGCACCGGCTCCCCCGAGCCCAACAAGACCAAGGTGGGCTCGGTCAATCGCGCGTCCATCAAGCGCATCGCCGAGCTCAAGATGGAAGATCTCAACGCCAACGATATCGAGGCCGCCATGCTGATCATTGAAGGTTCAGCACGGTCCATGGGCCTTACCGTAGTCGACTAGACAGCTTGGGCAGCCGCGGCTGCCTTTACCACGGGCACACCACCTCCCGGTAACTGGTGGGAGGCGCGCGGGCGCCGAATGAGGATGCACATGCCGAAAAAAGGCAAGAAATACAAGAAGGTATTCGATAAGGTGGAGCGGACCAAGCGGTACCCCCTCGAGGAAGCCCTCGAGTTGCTGCCGAATGTCAGCTACGTCAAGTTCGACGAGTCCGTGGACATCGCGGTGAAGCTCGGGGTGAACCCCCGCCACGCCGACCAGATGGTCCGCGGCGCTTTGGTGCTTCCCCACGGCACGGGCAAGACGGCTCGGATCCTGGTGTTCGCCAAGGGCGACAAGGCCAAGGAGGCCGAGGAGGCCGGGGCCGACTACGTGGGCGCCGAGGACATGGTCGACAAGATCCAGAAAGAGGGCTGGCTGGACTTCGACAAGGCCATCTCCACCCCCGATATGATGGGGCTTGTGGGGCGACTCGGACGGGTGCTCGGCCCCCGGGGCATGATGCCCAACCCCAAGGTCGGTACGGTGACCATGGATGTGGCCAAGGCCGTGCAGGAGATGAAGGCCGGACGGGTGGAGTTCCGGGTGGAGAAGGCGGGCATCGTGCACGCACCGCTCGGCAAAGTCTCCTTCGGCACCGAGAAGATCCGGGACAACCTCATGTCATTGATGGATCAGCTGTTGAAGCTCAAGCCGACCACTGCCAAGGGGACCTACGTGCAGGGCATCACCCTGTCGACGACCATGGGCCCGGGCATCAAGCTGGACGCCGCCGCGGTGCTGGCGCAGATCGCCAAATAGGCGGGTTCGGAGATAGTTGCCATGAACCGTACTGAAAAAGAACAGATCATCGAGCGCCTCCAGCAGGACCTTGCCCTCGAGGGCGGCGCGGTCATCCTGGCCGAGTTCAAAGGTCTCACGGTGGCCAACGTCGACGCGGTGCGCAAAGAGTTCCGCGATGCCGAATGCATCTACGAGGTGGTGAAGAACACGCTGCTCGAGCGCGCTGTTCTGGGCACGCCCATGGAAGAGCTGCGCACCTTGCTCGAGGGGAACACGGCCATCGCCTACAGTCGCACCGACCCGGTGGCGCCTGCCAAGGCCGCGATCAAGTGTGCCAAAGAACACAAGAAATTCACGATCAAAGGCGGATTCTTCGTGTCTCTGCTCGACGCGGCGAACGTTGAGCAGCTCTCCAAGATGCCCTCCAGGGATGAGCTTCGCTCGACACTGCTCGCCACCATGCTTGCGGTGCCGCAGGGCCTGCTCCGGTTGATGATTGCGGCCCCACAGCGGATGTTGCTGGTGCTCGAGTCGCGTAAGCGGCAGCTCGATGAGGGTTAGTTAAACAGTATTTATTTGTGTGGGCGACGAAGCGCCCACGATTGAAAGTCGAAGGAGAAAAGAAAATGGCTGTCACCGAAGAGCAGGTTATCGACTATCTCAGCAAGCTGACCGTGATGGACTTGTCCACGCTGGTCAAGACCCTTGAGGACAAATGGGGCGTCGTAGCCGCTCCGGTCGCCATGGCGGGTCCCGCCGTGGTCTCCGATGGCCCCGCGGCCGTCGAAGAGCAGACCGAGTTCGATGTGGTCCTCACCAGCGCCGGTGAGAAGAAGATCCAGGTCATCAAGGCCGTTCGTGAAGTCACGAGCCTCGGCCTCAAAGAGGCCAAGACCCTCGTAGACAGCGCCCCGAGCGCGGTCAAAGAGGCGGTGGCCAAGGACGAGGCGGAAGAGATCAAGAAAAAGCTGGAGGAAGCGGGAGCAACGGTCGAGATCAAGTAAGCAACGCAGGATAAGAGTCAAGCGCCTGCATCGCCTACTGATAAATGTTTGTGTAACACCGCGTAGTGAGCGGTATTCGGACGGATCTGCGCTGAATCCGCCCGAATACCGCTTTTCTGCGTTGGGGAGGTAAGCCCCCATGGCTTCGGTGATCCAGAAGAGTTTTCGAGTGCGCAAGAGCTTTTCCAAGCTCGAAGACGTGGTCGAGCTGCCCAACCTGATCGACATCCAAAAGCGATCTTATGTGCGCTTCCTCCAGCGGGATATCCCTCTGGAAGATCGGGAAGACATTGGGCTGCAAGGCGTGTTCGGGAGTGTGTTCCCGATTAGTGATTTCAGCGGGACCTCCTCGCTGGAATTTGTGAGCTACCACCTGGACGAGCCCAAGTATGATGTCGACGAGTGTCGGCAGCGGGGCATGACCTATGCCGCGCCCGTCAAGGTTGTTATCCGGTTGGTGATCTATGACACCAACGAGGAGACCGGCGAGCGCTCGATCCGCGACATGAAGGAGCAGGAGGTCTACTTCGGGGAAATCCCGCTGATGACCGACAACGGCACCTTCATCATTAACGGCACCGAGCGCGTTGTGGTGAGCCAGCTGCACCGTAGCCCGGGTGTGTTCTTTGACCACGACAAGGGCAAGACGCACTCGTCGGGCAAGCTCCTTTATTCCGCGCGGGTGATCCCCTACCGGGGCTCATGGCTGGACTTCGAGTTTGATCCCAAAGACATGATCTACGTGCGCATCGATCGGCGTCGCAAGCTCTTTGCCACGGTGCTGCTCCGCGCTCTCGGCTACGTCACCCGGGATCTGCTGAACTACTTCTATCATAACGAGACCATCTATCTCGATGGGCCGAAGAAGATTTACAAGAGCGTCGAATACGATCTTCTCCCGGGGCAGCGTGCCACCCGTGACATCCGGCATCCGGAGTCCAAGGAGATCATCGTCCGCAAGAACCGCAAGTTCACCAAGGCGGCGATTAAAAAGCTTATGGCCTCGGGCCGGGACCGTCTCCCGGTGGAGCCGGTGGACGTCATCGGGAAGGTGTCGGCGGAGGACGTTGTGGATCCCGCCACCGGCGAGGTGTTGCTCGAATGCAACGAGGACATCACCGAGTCCAAGCTGGACCTGCTGCGGGAAAAGAAGGTCAAGACCTTCCCGGTGCTGTTCATCGACAACCTCAACGTGGGTTCCTACCTGCGCGACACGCTGCTCGCGGACAAGATCACCACCACGGAAGAGGCGGTGATGGAGATCTACCGGCGTTTGCGTCCCGGGGATCCGCCCACCATTGAGACGGCGAACAACTTCTTCAAGAATCTGTTCTTCAACCCCGAGCGTTACGACCTGTCCAAGGTCGGACGCCTCAAGCTCAACTACAAGTTCAAGGTAGACGAGCCCCTGGACAACACCGTCCTGACCAAGCGGGACATCCTCGAGACGGTGCGGGTGCTCATCGGCCTCAAAAACGGCAGCGGCTCCATTGACGACATCGATCACCTCGGCAACCGTCGGGTGCGCGCCGTGGGCGAGCTGCTCGAGAACCAGTATCGTATCGGGCTGGTCCGCATGGAGCGGGCCATCAAAGAGCGCATGAGCATGTCTCAGGAGATTGAGACGCTCATGCCGCACGACCTGATCAACGCCAAGCCGGTCAGCGCGGTGGTCAAGGAGTACTTCGGGTCGTCGCAGCTCAGCCAGTTCATGGACCAGACGAACCCCCTGTCCGAGGTCACCCACAAGCGGCGGCTGTCGGCCCTGGGGCCGGGCGGACTCACCCGGGAGCGGGCGGGCTTCGAAGTGCGCGACGTACACACGACGCACTACGGTCGCATCTGTCCCATCGAGACGCCGGAGGGACCGAACATCGGTCTTATCGCTTCGCTGTCCACCTATGCGCGGGTCAACGACTTCGGTTTCATTGAGACCCCCTATCGCTCGGTGGTCAAAAACCGCGTGACCGATGAGGTCAAACACTACTCGGCCCTCGAGGAGGAGGATCACTACATCGCCCAGGCCAACGTGGCGGTGAACAAGCGCGGCATGATCCAAGGCGAAGACGTGGAGGCGCGACTCAACGGCGACTTCTTGATCGTCAAGCCCGACGTGGTCAGTCTCATGGACGTGTCGCCCAATCAACTGGTGTCTGTGGCCGCGGCGCTGATCCCCTTCCTGGAGAACGACGACGCCAACCGGGCCCTCATGGGATCGAACATGCAGCGGCAGGCGGTGCCCCTGGTGCGTACCCGCTCGCCGTTGGTCGGTACGGGCATGGAGAAGATCGTCGCCCGGGATTCCGGGGTGACGGGCGTGGCCCGGCGACCGGGCATCGTGGAGTCCGTGGATGCGGGCCGCATCGTCATCCGACCCGATGACAAGGGCGGGGACTTCGATGTCACCGACGTCAAGCCGGACATCTACAACCTGGTCAAGTTCCAGCGCTCCAACCAGAACACCTGCATCAACCAAAAGCCCATTGTGAACATGGGCGAGCGGGTCAACGCCGGGGACGTCATCGCCGACGGCCCCGCCACGGAGCTCGGCGAGCTGGCCTTGGGCCAGAACGTCGTCGTGGCCTTCATGCCCTGGGGTGGATACAACTTCGAGGACTCCATCCTGTTGTCTGAGCGGCTCGTGTCCGAGGACATCTACACCTCGATTCACATCGAAGAGTTCGAGTGCGTCGCCCGGGACACCAAACTGGGCAAGGAGGAGGTCACCCGGGACATTCCCAACGTAGGCGAAGAGGCCTTAAAGGACCTCGACGAGTCGGGAATCGTGCGCATCGGCGCCGAGGTGAAATCCAGCGACGTGCTGGTGGGCAAGATCACGCCGAAAGGCGAGACCCAGCTCAGTCCCGAGGAGAAGCTGCTCCGGGCCATCTTTGGTGAGAAGGCCGGCGACGTGCGAGACTCCTCGCTCCGGGTACCCCCCGGTGTGCAGGGCATCGTCATCGACGCCAAGGTCTTTACCCGCAAGGGCGCCGACCGCGACGAGCGGGCCAAGGACATCGAAGACACCGAGCGCGAGAAGCTGCTCACCGATGAGCGCACCGAGAAGAAGATCGTCAGCCAGAGCCACTATGCGCGCATGCGCAAGATGCTCGTGAACAAAACCCTCGCCGCCCGGCTCACCGACGAGCGGGGCAAGGTGCTCCTCAAAAAGGGCGCGAAGCTCGATGACGAGCTCCTCGAGGACGTGCCGGCGCGGTACTGGCCGGCCCTCCAGCTCACCGCGGGGGACCCCCGCGCCTCAGACAGGATCGAGCAGCTGCTGGGACAGCTCGAAGAGGAGATCCGGGGCATCGAGACCCACTACCAGGAGAAGATCGCCAAGCTGAGTCGGGGCGACGAGCTGCCTCCCGGCGTGATCAAGATGGTCAAGGTCTACGTGGCCATCAAGCGCAAGCTGGCGGTGGGCGACAAGATGGCCGGCCGCCACGGCAACAAGGGTGTGGTCAGCCGGATTCTGCCCGCAGAGGACATGCCCTACCTGCCGGATGGCTCTCCGGTGGACCTCGTGCTCAATCCCCTGGGTGTGCCGTCGCGCATGAACGTGGGGCAGATTCTGGAGACGCACCTGGGCTGGGCCGCCTATGAAGTGGGCCGCCAGATGGATGCCTATCTAAAGACCCATTGGAGTGGGGACGTGCTGCGCCAGCAGCTCAAGAAGATCTACAACACCAAGCGTGCTCACGAGTTCATCGACAAGCTGTCGGATGAAGACGCCGGGCGCATGGCGTCCCGCCTCTCCAATGGCGTGCACACGGCCACCCCGGTGTTCAATGGTGCTACGGAGGCCGAGATCAAGGAGCTGCTGGAGATGGCGGGGTTGTCGACCTCGGGCCAGACCGTCCTGCTGGACGGCCGCTCCGGTGAGCCCTTCGACCAGGACATTACCGTGGGCGTCATGTACATGCTCAAGCTCCACCATCTGGTGGATGACAAGATCCACGCCCGCTCCATCGGGCCCTACTCCCTGGTCACCCAGCAGCCCCTTGGCGGCAAGGCGCAGTTCGGTGGACAGCGGCTGGGCGAGATGGAGGTCTGGGCCATGGAGGCCTACGGCGCCGCGTTCTGTCTGCAGGAGTTCCTGACGGTCAAGAGCGACGACGTGGTGGGTCGGACCCGGATGTACGAGTCCATCGTCAAGGGGGATCACTCCCTCGAGGCGGGGTTGCCCGAGTCCTTCAACGTGCTGATCAAGGAGCTCCAGAGCCTCTGCCTCAGCGTGGATCTCATCGAGGAAACGCCACAGTCCCTCCCGACTGCGGCGGCCCCGGGCGCGCCCGCTGGCGCAATGCTCTTTTAAGGAATTGGTTTCGCACCGCCGATTGGCGGTCGAAAGGATACGTTGGTCATGAAAGATATCTTCAGCTTTTTCGAGAAGCCGAAAGATCCGCTGAGCTTCAACGCCATCCGCATCTCGCTGGCCTCTCCGGACGCCATTCGTGAGTGGTCCCATGGCGAGGTGAAGAAGCCCGAGACCATCAACTACCGGACCTTCAAGCCGGAGCGGGACGGCCTGTTCTGCGCCAAGATTTTCGGACCGGTCAAGGACTACGAGTGCAACTGCGGCAAATACAAGCGCATGAAGCACCGGGGCGTGGTCTGTGAGAAGTGCGGCGTGGAGGTGATTCCCTCCAAGGTGCGGCGCGAGCGCATGGGGCACATCAGCCTGGCGACTCCCGTGGCACACATCTGGTTCCTAAAGAGCCTGCCGTCGCGCATCGGCAACCTGCTCGACATCCCGCTCAAGCCTCTGGAGCGGATCCTGTACTGTGAGGCCTACATCGTCATCGATCCGGGCACCACCCCGCTGAACAAGGGCGACATCCTCAGCGAGGATCAGTACATCCGCTACCTCGACGAGCTCGGCGACGAGGACTTCGAGGCGGGGATGGGCGGAGACGCCATTCACAAGCTCCTGGGAGAGTTGGACATCGAGGCGCTGGCCGTGGAGCTCCGCGCGGAGATGAAGGAGTCCAAGAGCGAGGCCAAACGCAAGAAGCTCTCCAAGCGGCTCAAGGTGGTCAACGCCTTCCGGGAGTCGGGTAACAAGCCTTCGTGGATGATGCTCGAGGTGGTGCCGGTGATCCCGCCGGACCTGCGTCCCCTGGTGCCCCTGGATGGCGGTCGGTTCGCCACGTCGGACTTAAACGACCTGTATCGGCGGGTGATCAACCGCAACAACCGCCTCAAGCGGCTGCAGGAGCTCAACGCTCCGGACATCATCATCCGCAATGAAAAGCGGATGTTGCAGGAGGCCGTGGACGCGCTGTTTGACAACGGCCGCCGCGGCAAGATCATCACCGGACCCAACAAGCGCCCCTTGAAGTCCCTGTCGGACATGCTCAAAGGCAAGCAGGGGCGGTTCCGCCAGAACCTGCTCGGCAAGCGCGTGGACTACTCCGGCCGGTCGGTCATCGTGGTGGGCCCGGAGCTCAAGCTGCACCAGTGCGGTCTGCCCAAGAAGATGGCCCTTGAGCTGTTCAAACCCTTCATCTACAACAAGCTGGAGGAGCGTGGGCTGGTCACGACCATCAAGAGCGCCAAGAAGATGGTCGAGAAGGAGAAGGGCGACGTCTGGGACATCCTGGAAGAGGTGATCAAGGAGCACCCGGTGCTGCTCAACCGCGCGCCGACCCTGCACCGCCTCGGGATCCAGGCCTTTGAGCCCAAGCTCGTCGAGGGCAAGGCTATCCAGCTGCACCCGCTGGTGTGCGCGGCCTTCAACGCCGACTTCGACGGCGACCAGATGGCGGTGCACGTGCCCCTGTGCGTCGAGGCCCAGATGGAGGCCCGCGTGCTCATGATGTCGACCAACAACATCCTGAGTCCCGCCCACGGCAAGCCCATCATCATCCCCACCCAGGACATCGTACTGGGGCTGTATTACATGTCCCGCCAGCGCCCCTATGCCAAGGGCGAGTGGGTGGAAGAGCGCAAGGGCGCGAGCAGGTTCACCGGCGTATTCTCCAGCCCGGAGGAGGTGCGCATGGCCTACGACCATGGGTCCATCGCCCTCCAGGCGGCGGCCATGGTGCGCATTGACGGCGAGATGGTGCAGACCACCGTGGGCCGCGTGCTCATCTATGAGATCGTGCCCCACGAGCTGCCCTTCAAGCTGGTCAACCGGGTCATGGGCAAAAAGCAGCTCGCCGAGCTCATCGACTCCTGCTATCGCGCCTGCGGGCAGAAAAAGACGATCCTGCTCACTGACCGGTTGCGCACCCTGGGGTACACGAACGCCACCATGGCGGGCATCTCCATCTGCCTGGACGACCTGCACATTCCCGACGCAAAAAAGCCTCTGCTCGACGAGGCCCTCGCCGAAGTCAAAGAGGTGGAGGACCAGTACACCGAGGGGCTGATCACAGACGGTGAGCGCTATAACAAAGTCGTGGACATCTGGGCCCAGTGCGCTGAGCACGTGGCCGAAGAGATGATGAACGAGATCGGGACCGAAGAGGTCTTCGAGCCGGGCGGTAACGGGAGCAAGATCACTCCGAGCCTGAACCCGATCTACATCATGGCCGACTCGGGCGCCCGGGGATCGAAGCAGCAGATGAAGCAGCTCGCCGGAATGCGTGGCCTCATGGCCAAGCCCTCCGGCGAGATCATCGAGACGCCGATCACCACCAACTTCCGGGAGGGGCTGAACGTGCTGCAGTACTTCATCTCCACCCACGGCGCCCGCAAGGGACTGGCGGACACGGCCCTCAAAACGGCCAACTCCGGGTACCTGACCCGCCGGCTGGTGGACGTGGCCCAGGACGCCACCATCACCGAGTACAACTGCGGCACCCTCGAAGGCATCGAGATGACGGCCCTGGTGGAGGGCGGCGAGATCATCGAGAAGCTCGGCGACCGGATCCTCGGCCGCATCGCCATCGAGGACATTCGCCATCCCTACACCGACGAGATCCTGGTGCGCGCCGACGAGGAGATCGACGAGGACCGCGTGCGGATCCTCGAGGCGGCGGGCATCGACCGCGTGAAGATCCGCTCCGTGCTGACCTGCCAGGCCAAGCGTGGCATCTGCATTCAGTGCTACGGTCGCGATCTGGCGCGCGGTCATATCGTAAATATCGGCGAGGCCGTGGGGGTCATCGCCGCCCAGTCCATCGGCGAGCCTGGCACCCAGCTGACCATGCGGACCTTCCACATCGGCGGCATCGGCCAGGTCTCCCGGGCGGCCTCCACCCTGGAGTGCCAGTACTCGGGCAACATCCGGCTGGAGAACGCCGAGACCGTCACGGGCCGGGATGGCCACCTGGTGGTCATGAATCGCCACGGCGAGATCATCGTGCAGGACGATTCAGGGCGGCAGCGGGAGCGTTACCAGCTCACCTACGGCGCCAAGCTCATGGTCCAGGAGGGCGAAGAGGTCGAGCCCAAGACCCTGCTCTCCGAGTGGGATCCCTTCTCCCTTCCCATCCTCACCGAGGTCGAGGGCGTGGTGAAGTTCGGGGACGTCATCGAGGGCGTCACCATGAAAGAGCAGCTCGATGAGGTTACGGGCCTGTCCCGCAAAGTGATCATCGAGTCGCGGGACGCCGACACGCGTCCGCGAATCTCCATCAAGGGGGCCAAGGGCAAGACCAAGAAGCTGTCGAACTCCGAGGCCATGGCGCGGTATTTCCTTCCGGTGGGCGCCAATATTTTTGTGACCGAAACAGACGATGTCATGGCCGGAGACGTCATCGCCAAGATCCCCCGGGAAACCACCAAGACCAAGGACATCACCGGCGGTCTACCCCGCGTGGCCGAGCTGTTTGAGGCCCGCAAGCCCAAGGAGCACGCGGTCATCAGCGAGATCGACGGTGTGGTGCAGTTTGGGAAAGACACCAAGGGCAAGCGCAAGGTCATCATCAAACCCGAGGTGGGCGAGCCCAAGGAATACCTGATCGCCAAGGGCAAGCACATCGCGGTGCGTGAGGGCGACCGGGTCAAGGCCGGCGAGCGTCTCATGGATGGCGCCGAGAACCCGCACGACATCATCAAGGTGCTCGGGGAGAAGGCGTTGGCCAAGTACCTGGTGGACGAGGTGCAGGAGGTCTACCGGCTACAGGGTGTGCGCATCAACGACAAGCACATCGAGACCATTGTGAGGCAGATGCTGCGGCGGGTTCGGGTGGCGGATGTGGGCGACACCAACTTCCTGGTCGACGAGCAGGCGGAGCGCCAGACCTTCGAGAGGGAGAACGAGCGTGTGATGGCCGAAGGCGGCATGCCCGCGGTGGGCGAGCCGCTGCTGCTCGGCATCACCAAGGCGTCGCTCTCCACCGAGAGCTTCATCTCCGCTTCATCTTTCCAGGAGACCACGAAGGTGCTCACCGAGGCCGCCATCTGGGGCAAGGTGGACTACCTGCGCGGGTTGAAAGAAAACGTGATCATGGGGCGGTTGATTCCGGCCGGTACGGGGCTCCCCCCCTATCAGCGACTCTCCCTGGACCTGGAGGAGCCCGAGGTCCCCTATGCCCAGCTGCCCACCGAGGCGGTGCACGTGAGTGAGGAGGAGGACCTGTAGTCCAGAATCCGGGCCCTGGGCCCGGGTTGAATGTGAACCCCCTGGCCCCCGTCGAAAGCACTGTGCGACGTTACAGGACAATAGCGCTACTCGCCGGCCTCATGGTGGCCTGGCTTTCCGCAGTACCCACGGCCCATGCCGGTAAGGGTCCAAAGCTCAGCTATTTTGATCGTCTGCGGCTGGCCAACTGGAAGCAGGTCGTGCGGGTGGACAAGTCTTCCAATTTCTGGAAGCCCACGGGGATGCTGCTCATCGCCGCGCAGCCCTCCGAGGTGATGTCCACCTTCATGGATTTTAATCACATCAACACCTTCATGCCGAAGGTGAAGAGCTGTCGGGTGGTCCGCAGGCGCGGCAAGCACAAGATCTGGGCGGTGGTGTTTCTCGACCTCCCCTGGCCGGTGGCAAATGCCTGGGTGGCGGTGCGGTACGACTGGAGTCGCGCGACAGGCGGCAGCTACAAGCTCAAGTGGGTGCGGCACCGGGGCTCCATGAAGCGATATTGGGGAAGGCTGCAGCTCCTGCCCTGGGGCAAGAACTGGACCCTCGCGGTGAGCACCATGCAGGCTGTGCCCGATGTACACATCAGCCGATCACGGCTGAACAAGGGGATCGTCTGGGGGTCCGAGCAGATGCTGCACCACCTGCGCGCCGAGGTGGATCGGCGGCGGAGAAAAGGGCACCTCAAACCATATAACCCCTGAGTAATTAAGGGCTTGACGCCGGCTGGGCGGTTTGCTAGAAGCAACCCCGAGAAACGGTTCAGCGCCGCGGCAGTCTGGGTGCCGGGCCTCCGTGCTCCAGCGTTTCAGGGGTTGAAAGCCGGGTTGATTCGTTAAATAATCGGTTAGACGGCGGCATAGCCAAGTGGTAAGGCAGAGGTCTGCAAAACCTCCATTCATCGGTT
>Ga0180009_10005691_pt1 | contig 13288 bp, 9 predicted proteins | sample OS_PC_MetaG_FD_123537 | JGI IMG/M metagenome (GOLD analysis project Ga0180009, IMG submission 123537) | Groundwater microbial communities from the Aspo Hard Rock Laboratory (HRL) deep subsurface site, Sweden - OS_PC_MetaG | ecosystem: Environmental > Aquatic > Deep subsurface > Groundwater... | reverse complement strand
GGCCATGGTCAAGGCCAACACCACCGTCGAGGACAACATCGTCATCCTCGACCTACGCAACGTGAAAGAGATCGTCAGCGGCAACCGCTTTGTCATCTACAGCCTCTTCCCCGACACGAACATCTCGATCCGGGTCATCTGGGGCCGCCTCAAGCAGAACGTGGTCCTCACCGTGGGCCACTCCATCACCAACCGCACCTGCCAAACCAACGTGGGCAGCTTGATGCTCATGTACGGCGGCGGCGGCCACCCCAAGGTGGGCACCTGCCAGGTCCCCACCGCTTCGGCGGACCGAAGCCTCCAGGAGATCATCGAGCACATCAAGGCCGATCACTGACGGTGCCCCGATCGCTCGGACGCTACCGCCGCGGCACGCAGGCTTCAAACCCCTTGCAGGTCCTGGACCGCGCCATGCACTCCATGATCTTCCGGTCGTCGGGATCGCTGCTCTTTCGTTTGCACTTGCGCGCGAAGTACGACGGCGAGCGGATGATCTTCTGGGCCAGGCGGCTGGTCTTGTAACAGGCGGCCGCCCGCTTCCAGAATCGCCCACACAGCTTGGACAGCCCCGCCGGACGGGGTGGGAGCTGGCCCGAGGGAGGCGTGTAGCGGCGGACCATCTGCGTGATGACGCGCCACTGCTCGTTCTTGGGATCGCGAGGCATCTTGCCCACCACCACGCCGCGCACCAGGGTGCCCTCGGTGAGGATGTGGATGTTGCCCACAAAGCGATGCGCGGTCATGGAAGGCCGGCGACGGACGGGAAGCACCAACTTGCCGAGCACCCGGCCGAGCTTGCGGCGGGCCTTGGCGAACCGGTCCCCCGGGTGAATGGGGAAGTTACTCCGGGTCTTGAAATAGCGCCCGTGAACATACGCCAGGGCCACGATGGGCAAGCTGTAGCGATGCCCCGTGGGTCGGCCGTTCTTAAGGAGCAACACGACGGTGGTCCTTTGCGGGAACACCTTCTGGCGACAGGGCAAAGCGCCGTACACCATGGCCCGCATGCGGCGCTTGTCCACCGGGTCGTCGTCGCAGGGCGTGTTGTAGGGCGCACGCGTAAAGAGCTTGCCGAAGTTGTCGCCCACCCGGAAGCCGTCGAACCGATACTGCCGGGCGGTCTTGCGACGGGCCTCGGCGGTTGACGAAAAAACAAAAAGAAGTGACGCCACCGCCAGGGAGGCGATGCTCCAACGAGACCAGCTGCTCATCATAATTCTCCTGTCAAAAGCATACAACGCAACGCTGGGTTAAGCGAAGATCATGGCGCGGCGCTGGGCCGGTCGGCGGCGAGGAGCTCCTTGAGGATTTTGGCCTCGGCGGGCAACAGCACCAATCGCTGCGCGTCCTTTCGCTCCACGACCTTCTGGATCTCGAGAATATCGAAGAGCGTCCGCATCACCTCGGCGTCCGCAGAGATCTGCTGCAGGGTCTCGCCGACGATCTTCGGGCGCATGGCCGCCGCGCGCGCAAACTCCACGGCGGCCCGTCGATCAGCGGTGGAGGTGATGATGTTGACCCGGTTCGCGCCGTCCTGCCGAATGGCGGAGGTGACCTGTCGCAGCCGGTTGACCACCTTCTCCTCGATCTGTCCGATCATGCCGTGGTCGCGGAAGTGCACCTTCCGGATGTAGATGGACCCGAGCTTGTAGCCCCACTCGTGGGAGATGGGCGAGACCTCCATGCGCACGGTCTTGCTCATGGAGTGCCGGTCGGTGAGCATGGAGTCGAGCTCCAGGTTCGACAGACACCGCACGGTGGCGTTGGACACGTTGGCCCGCAAGGAGCCCCGGGGATCGGTGTTCTTGAACAAAAAGTCCACCGGGTCGCTGATGAACATCTCGTACCACATGCCGATGCCCATGGGCGCCCCCTCCTCGGAGTTGACCGGCTGGCTGCGCAGGTACTCCTGGTCGAGCCGCATGTCGAGGGTGTAGCAGCGCCCGAGGAATCGAGAGATGAACGCCTTGGGGCCCAGCGTCCGGGGCAAAAAGTGATATCCGGGCTCGTCAATGATGCCGATGACCTTGCCAAACAGCACGTAGACGTTGCAGGTCCGCTCCTCCACGGTGGTGTAAATGCCGAAGAGCCGCAGGGTCCCCAACAGCACGGGAAACAGGATGAACGAGCCCACGAAGGTGGCTCCCGCCGCGATGCCGAACAGGGCAAAGTTACTCATGGCCGCACCCCCATGAAGACCTGCTCCGCCTTGTCGTACAGCCCCAGGCGCACGTACCGCAGATAGGCCGCCAGCGCGTCGGGCCCGCCCTTTTTCAGCTCCCCGAGCTGCGCGGCCAGCGCCCGCAGCGGCTCGACTTCGGCCTGGGCGTTGAGGGTCTCGATCTCCACGGCGCGCTTGGACTGCTCCAGCTTCTGGTCCGCCTCGGCCTGGGCCAGGCTGATCTCCGACGAGACGTGGTTGTGGGCCGTGTTGATGGCGGCGAGGGCCGAGTCCACCTCGCGCGGGGGATCGATGCCCGTGATCAGCGACGCATCGAGGGTGATGCCGTAGCGCGCCTCTGAGCTTCGACACTCCTTGATCATATGGTCGTTCAGGTCTCGCAGGTTTTTGCGCAGGTCGTTGATGGACACCCCGGAGACCGTGGCCGGGTCGGCCAGCTCCTCGCCTTCGACCGCCGCGATCTTGGGCGCCTCAAAGTTGGCGATGCGCTCCCGGAGCACAGAAATAAAAAAGCCCAACACGTGCGCCAGCGGGCGGCTCACGCCAAAGAGATAGGCGTACATATTCCGCTCCGACACCCGATACCGGATCTGCCCGGCGAGGCCCGTGTTCAGCTGGTCCTTGGTCACCGCCTCCAAAATGGTGCCGCCCTGGTTGGCTCCGGCATCCTCCGGGTCGTAGGCCATATTCACCGTCTCGGTGGCGATGGAGACCTTGTGCACCCGCTCCCAGGGCATCTTGAAATAGGGTCCCCCCGGCCCGATGACCCGCAGCGCGGGATAGTCGTACCGCTCCCGCTGCTCCGCGTCGAGGCCATCGTCCGCGCCGTCGACACTCGCCGTCGCCCCCCCGCGCAGCCGCTGGGCCCGGCCGAACACGGTCTTCACGGCCCGCTCGTTCTGGTCCACCGTGTAGAGTCCAAACACCAGGCAACGGACCACGAAATACGCCGCAAACCCGACCGCACAGCCAATGACAATCCACATGCTATTCCCTCCCGCGATGCCGCACGCACAGGCGACACGCCAGACGGGATTATCCGGCCGTGGTCTAGGGCGGTCAAGTCGGCGGCAAGGCCGGGAGCAGAACAATCCGAGAGTACACGCAGGGACTGTCCACCCCAGCTGAGGAGTCGGGAAACACGAAGCGGCCGAGATCTCGCTTCCAGAAAGCCTAACAGCCTGAAGTGGGGATCTGGGGTCGAGGCGGATTCAAAGGGTCCTTGAGGCGCTTGGGCCCCAGGCGGACCGCGTCGAGGAGCTTCACCAGATCCGAAAAGAGCAGGGTGGGCGGCGCGGAGATATACAGGGTGTGCCTCGCTGCATCGCAGACCTTGGCGTTGCCGTGGTGGACACAGCTTTTGTACTTGGCGGCGTAGAGATACCAGAGGTGACGCTGCAGCTCACGCAGAGCCGCCGGCGCGGTGACACCCCCGCGGGTGTGGGAGCGGAAGCAGTACCTGGGCGTCTGGTCCATGTCCTCTGGGCACTCCGAGCCGTTCTTGGAGCGGAGCTCGCAATCTTGTGCGCGCACAATGAGCGAGAGGCTAAGGGGGAGATCCTTGGGAGCTGGGAGCTGTTTCTGGATCGCGACGGGCGGCATGCGGTCCTCGGATCGAACCAGTATTGAGGACAGCTGATCGTAGCCCAGGTGGCCGATCAGCTGCACGGGCTCGTCTCGACCGCTGGCTCGTGAAATGGCGCGCAGGGTCTTGTGCAGCACGTCATAGCGCGTGGCCGCGTCTACGAAGACAGCGACCGAAGAGCCCTTCTCACGAAACGTGGGATCCCCCCGTAAAGCGCTCTCCAGCACCTTCGCTGAGAAAGGAGCCCATTGAACTTTCTGCGGAATCCGGGCCCGACTCACCCGATTCCTGGCGAGGAACAAGGGGCGGCTGATGCGAGCCGCGGTGTGCGACGTAGTGTGAGGCACGCGAATCCCAATGTCCTCGAGCTCGAGGTACGGGTCCGGCCCCATCCAGGCGCGCGCCGCACCCCGGGCGATCCACGTCGGCAGTCCCCTCCGTTGAAGCACCTGGTAGAGCATCAGCGCGATGATTCCCTTTCGAGGGCGATGCCGGAACTCCGCCCAGGAAAACAGCTTCAGCTTTCGAAAGCAGCCCTGATACACCCTACTTGCCCGCTCATCGGGCGGATAACTACCATAGTCATCTTTCGTGAGCACGGGGCACGCTCGCCCGGTCCACCACATGAGATGGTCGCGCGTAAATTTCCCGCCCCAGCCGCGCGGCATGAGATCCTGCGGTACCTGATACGGAGCATAGGACCTGGGATAATCTTCGTTGGGGTTCTCCATGACCCGACGCGCGACCCGCGGCAGTCCGCACGCCTCGGTGACCCGTTGGAGCAGCTTCAACCGCTGGGCACGCCGCAGCTTTTCAGGCTTGGTGCCACGCTTGGAGCCAGGCTTCAGGACCGCCGCAAGGGCGCTCCGCTGGGCTTTGGTCAACCGACAGGGAGGTTTTGCAGCATTTCGTGCAGGTTTGCGACCACAACCCGAAAAGAGCATGACGAATACCAGCAGGACATAACGCATCTATCGGAACATGCCTGAGAACGCCGGGTTGAACAAGTAGGGTCACACCTATCTGTCGGGCGTGTGTCGGGTGAACTGAAACCTACCAAACTCAGAAGTCGGCTAGTGGTGCATCTGGCAGGTCAGGGTGTAGGTGTGGTTCGTGCAGGGACCGAAGCCCGAACCCATGAGCACGCCGACCATGACACCGTAGGACATGTTGAACCCACCAGAAGTGAAGCTCAGCCAGACCTGCCGGCCGTTGCCACCACCGGTGCTGTCGAAGTAGAGCCAATCCCACGGTCCCGTACCCGGATAGATATTGCTCTCGACACCCACCATGACGTGCACCGTTTGACCGACGTCGAGGCCCGACACCGAGCACTGCCAAATGGTGTTTGCCAGCGGGGCGTCGTTGTAGTTGGCCATGTGCCACCAGAAGAAGTCCTGGTCGGTGCTGTAGCTGAAGGAGCTGGTAATCGACACCTGCGTGTACCAGGGGTCGATGCCGCCCACGAGGATCGGTGCTTCCCAATGGTCGTTGGGCTCCAGACCCGGATCGTAGACCCAAGTGCCACTCTCGTCCACCTGGCCATCACAGTCGTCGTCCAGACCGTTGCAAATCTCCGTGGTTGGGGTCTGCTGACCGGTGCAACCGGCGCTCCAGGTACCGCTGGTACAAGTCTGGGTGCCGCCGTGGCAAACACCAACATTTTCGGTGCCCGCAGCGCCGGTGTAGCAGCTGCGGGTCACATTATCATCCACGACGCCGTCGCAGTCATCGTCGATGTTGTTGCAGGTCTCAGTGATCGGCCCCTGCCCGCCCAGGCACGCAAGATCCCAGGTGCCGCCGGCGTTACAGTACCGGAGGCCGGACACGCACCGGCCAACATCGGTTCCACAGACCTGCGATTCTCCCGGTGTGCAGGCGCAGGGAGGCTCGTCAACGCTACCGTCACAGTCGTTGTCCAGCCCGTCGCCGCACACCTCGGTCACGGAGGTAACTGTCTGGTTGCAGATGATCCCGCCCCCGGAACATTCGGTCTCGCCCACGGCACACAGGCCCTGCTCGCCCGGCACCGTACAAGCCATCCCGCCGCCGGGGTTACCGTTGTCGACCTGGCCATCGCAGTCGTTATCCAAGCCGTCACAGATCTCCGCTTGAGAGAACACGGTCTGAGTGCAATCGACGCCGCCACCCACACACTGCGTGATTCCCGCCTCACAGGGCCCCTGTTGTCCGGGCACCGAGCAGGAGCTACCACCTTCGGGATTGCCGTCATCGATCACGCCGTCGCAATTGTTGTCCAGGCCGTCACAGAGCTCGGGCACAGGCATCACGCCATCGCAAAAGGACCACTCTCCATCTGTGCACGTGATCAGCCCCTCCTGACACTCTCCCGTGCCGATGCCGCAGGGCTGGGTCGCGCCTTCCGGGGAACAGCCACAGCCGTCATCGACGATTCCATTGCAGTCGGTGTCTTCGAGATTGCAGATCTCCGAGGCAGAAAACACGGTCTGCGTACAGATGAACCCACCGTTTTCACACTGCTGTGCACCCACGCTGCATGCGCCAAACACCCCGGGGACGTTGCAGGGCTCCCCGCCGAGCTCCTCATCCACTTCGCCATCGCAGTCGTCATCGATGAGGTTGCACGTCTCGTCAACGGGAGCGACCAGCTGCTCACACTCCATGTTGCCATTGATGCAGGCCATGGCGCCGACGGCGCAGGGACCGTATTCTCCGGTGACGGTGCATGTCTCCCCCACTCCATCGATGTTGTTGTCCACCACACCGTCACAGTCGTTGTCGACGCCGTCGCAGACCTCCGACTCGCAAACAGCGCATTGGCACTCCCCCCAGCTCCCACCCGTGCAGGTCTGCTCCGCGGTGCTGCTGTCGGGACACGTGCAGTTCCGACGGGTGCCTTCCTCACAATTCGCCGACGGATTAGTGCCTCCGCACCCCATGGCGCCAAACACCATCAGCGCCACTGTGGTGGGTAGAATCCAATTGTGGTTGGTAGCAGTCGAGTGGCGTAGCATAATTGTCCTCCCGGGTAGCCAGTCCTCTGTTAATTGCCGATAAGCGCAGTGTACATTAATCGCAGAGGCGACGTCTGGAGTCAATCACGAACCCGTGCGACCTCCTGTCCAGGGTCGCGGAGGAGCTCGACGGCCTTGTAGACGACGTAGATGTGGGTGTTGTGCTTCACTGCGCTTACCGACCCGGGGGGGCCCCTTCCGCAGGGGGTGGATAAATGGTCGATACAGGCACGTTACGAGTAGTACTCGGCAAGCACGGAAAACCACCTACTACGGAATTCGTGCCATAGAGACGCACATAGTTAGGTAACCGTGCGCAACCCTGCGGCGATCAGCAGTGGACAGGCGGGGCGGCTCTGGGGGAATATGACTGGCTATGAGTATAAAAGTCACCCGTCGACAGTTCATGCAGTCCACCGCGGCGGCCGGTGCGGTGCTTGCCGTGGGGGACTGCGGTGCGAAGGACAGCGGGCCGCGGTTCGAGGACATTCCACAGGGGCAGGTGGTGCTGGTGCGGGCCGGGACGCCGGAGGAGGCCCTCGCCCGGGGGGTGGCGCTCATGGGGCGCTTTTCGTTCATTCAGCCGGGCGAGACCGTGCTGCTCAAGCCCAACATGACCGGCCCGCTCATTCCGCCGGACGTCACCAGCCCGGCGGTGCTCAAGGAGCTGGTGCGGCAGTGTTATGCCGCCGGCGCCGGGGAGGTCCAGGTGGGCGAGCGCACCTTCGTGGGCATGAGCACCCAGGACGCCTTCGGCATCCAGCTCTATGAGGGCGGCGGGTCCTCCATGTTGGATGTGGTGGAGTCCGTGGGCGCCGTGTTTCGGCCCTTCGACGACGAGGAGTGGGTGGAGGTGCACCCCGCGGGCGCCACGGACTTTGACGCGCCGCTCCTCATCCCGTCCGCCCTGGCGGACGTGGACCACTACATCAACGTTCCGGCCTTGAAGACGCACTACATTGCCGGCTTCACCATGACCATGAAGAACTTCTTCGGGTGCGTGCATCCCGACACGCGCCTGGGGCAGGTACACGACGACCCGCGGAACGACACTGACCCGGATCGAGAAAAGCGCATGTTCGCCCAGATGAACCTGGCCTTCGATCCGGTGGTGAACGTCATGGACGCCATCATCAGCCGCACCACCGGGGGACCCACGCCCCCGGGCGATACGGTGGAGACGAACCTGATCCTGCTGGGCAAGGACCGCGTGGCCATGGACGCGGTGGGCCTGGCCATCCTGCGCTACGTGGGCACCGAGCCCGCCATCGAGGGCCACCCCGTGTGGAATCAGCCCCAGCTCGCCGAGGCCGTGCGGGTGGGGGTGGGCGTGTCCGGGCCCGACGAGATCACGCTGCTGGGCGACGGCGTGGAGGAGCTTGCCGACATCGAGGCGCTCCTACGCGAGACCTAGCCCAGGGGCGCATGCCCCCGGCGATCAGCCCCCGGGAATCAGCCTCGGCCGGGGGGCAGGCGGCTGGCGAGCACCTTGGCGATCATCTGACGGAGCACGTCCGCCGAGGTGCGGGCCTCTTTGACCCGAGACGCGGACACCGGAGGCAGGCTCTCGCCGAGGGCGCGGTCCAGCGCGGTGATCAGCGCGTCCAGGGGCGTGCGGATCTTTCGACCCAGCTCGTCGGCTACGTCCTGGGTCTGTCGGGCGGCGGTGTCGGCGACGTTCTTGGCCCGGCGCAGCTCCTGATTGGCCGCCTCGAGGGCCGCGGTCCGTCGGACCACGCGCTCCTCCAATTGGGCGTTGAGCTCCTTTAAGGCCAGCTCTGCCTGCTTGCGCTCGGTGATGTTGCGGATGGTGCCCAGCACGGTGGAGGCGTTGCCGTCCACGGCGCGGCGCAGCTCGCCCTTGATATCGAGCCACATCTCCGGTCCGTTCGGGGTCCGCTTGCCCTGGTATTCGAAGTCGATGGTGCCGCCCTCGTGCAGCAGATTCTGCAGGGCCTCCTGGGCGGCGATGCGATCCAGGGGCGCGAAGAGGTCCAGCACCTCATCCAACGGCACTGGCACGCCGCGCGGCTCCAACCCGAAGAGTTGGTACGCCTCCCCCGAGCCCCACACGGTCATGCTGTCGGTGTTCACCTCCCAGGTGCCGATGTGGCCCACGCGCTGGGCCCGCCGCAGCCGCTCCTGACTGCGGGTGAGCTCGGCCAGAGCCGTGGCGGCCTTGTGCGCCTCGGCGCGCAGCTTCTGATTCAGCTCTTCGAGCTCGGTGTTCTGAGACGCCACCGCCCGGTGGGCCCCTTCGGACTGCTGCCGCTGCTCAATCCTCTGGAAGCAGCGTTCCAGAATAGAGCTGAGATACCGCATCTCCACGGGCTTCTGCAGATAGTCGTAGGCGCCCTTGTGGATGGCCTCCATGGCCGTGTCAATGGAGGAAAAACCCGTCATCATGAGGCTGATGAGCTGGGGATCCGTCCGCCGCAGATCCTCCAGCAGGTCGATGCCGCTCTCCGCCCCGAGCCGGATGTCCAACACCGCCACGTGCGGCTTAAAACGCTCCGCTTCCGCCAGACCGCTCTGGCGATCCACGGCAGATGCGACCTCGTACCCCTCGTGTTCGAGCATATCGGTCAGGGTCTCAACGAGATCTCGATCGTCATCCACCACCAGCACGCGTCTACCGCGCTCGCTGCCGGTTGTCGAACGTTCAGCGGTCATAGCGGGAAACTCTATCATTCTAATGGGGTGCAGCGACAGAAGAATCGGATCCGTGCCAGATCCAATCCGGACCCGGATCCGCAGCGTGGCTACTGCATCAATCCGCTCGTCTCGATGAGGGCGAGGATCACGGCGCCCACGCCGTAGCTGATGTCGTCTCCCAGCGCGACGTCCTCGTAGTTGCGGAAATCGCCGGCGGTGGTGGGGCCGGAAATGTCCGAGACGTAGGGGAGGTCGCTCGCGTCGCGCAGGATGTTGGCCTCGACCCCCTCCATGGCGGCAGCCACCACCGGCAGGAAGGTGTCGTCCAGGAAACCATAGCGGTAACCGCGGGCCATGCCGTAGGCGAACAGCGCCGTGGCGCTGGTCTCGAGGTAGGTCTCGCCCGGGCGGTTCAGGACCGTCCACCACAGGCCCGTGTCGGCGTCCTGTGACTGGCGGATGGCTTCGAGCTGCCAGGCGAGCAGCGCCTCAACGTCCGCGTCCCCCCCCTCGCCGCGGTTGCGCTTGACGCGCAGGTATTCGAATCCCGAGGCGGTAACCCAGCCGTTGCCGCGCGCCCAATAGACATCCGGATCCTGAGGGTTGGGCCAGTTGTAGGCGTGCACCAGAAAGCCCGGCTCCTCCTGCAGCAGGTCCGCGAAAACGAGAAACTGCGCGCGGATCTCATCGAGGAAAGTCCGGTCACCCGTGTGCTCTCCCCACCGCGTGAGGATCATGCCGAACATAAACAGCGAGTCCAGCCAGAGGGTGTCGCCCAACACGGTCATGGTGCCCATGTGGCTGATGCCGCCGTCGATGCGCGGTGCCTCGGCGAACAGATAGGTCATGATGTCGGACACCACGGCCTCATAGGCCGGGTCACCGGTCTCCTGGTAAAGCGCCAGCGCCGTAAGCGACGGCGGGCAGTGGTCGCTCCAGAACAGGTCGTAACCCACGGCGATGTGGTGGTCCATCCACGCCTGGTAGTAGTCGCGCAGCCGGGGGTCCCCCGTGACGCGGTACAGCTCGGTCAGGGAGAACATCACCGTGGCCGGCCCCCAGTCCCAGGGCTGCTCGGGGGCGGGATGCAGGGCGATGTAGCGCAGCGCAATCTCCAGGGCGAGCGCGATGCGGTCCGACTGCGGATCCCGTTTGGACACGAAGCAGGCCTCGTCCACCGGCCCGGTCTCGCAGGCGTCGGGAAAGGTCCAGCTCTCGGTTTTGGAGCCGCCATCGCAGACTGGCGCGAGCAGGGCTGCGCAACACAAAACCAACAGCACGAGCCACGTGAAGGGACGCAAAACACGGGGGAACCGAGGTCGAGTCACGTTCGTGCGCATGGTCAGCAATCTCCGGTCCTTCCAGAGAATATCACGACCAGAGGCGGGCGCAGTCTTTACGTGGCCGCAGCCGTGGTTTAAGCTTCAAACAGAGGTCTCGAGCCCCATGCACACCCGCAAAATATCGTGGTGCGGCGTCCTGCTGCTGTTTGCCCTGCCCGCCGCGCTGCTCGGGGTGGGGCCCTGCTCGGGAACGCCGACGGACAACACGCCCCCGGATCCGCCACCGCGACCCTGGCTCATGGTGCGCCCCGAGCACAAGGCGCTGATCCTGTCGCGCGTGGACCGGGAGCCCTACGCCACGATCCTGGCGCAGATCCAGGACCGTGCCGCCCAGGCGTATCGCGAGGACAATCCCGACGAGTGGGACTCGGGCCCCAACGGCGAAAACGGCATGGCGGCCCAGGCCAACGCCCTGCTGGCGTGGCTCTTGGATGACGAAAGCTACGCCGTCAAAGCGCGGGACTTCTTCGACCGGCTGCAGACGGACTTCGAGACCAACACCGTGCTGGACGTGAACATCCGCATGGGGCATCCGCTTATGGGCTATACCAACGCGTGGGACCTCCTGCAGGCCACGGAGTTTTTCCCCGAGGCCGAGGCCAACGCAGTCGGCGAGAAGCTCTGCGAGATCAACGGGAAGTTCTTCGACCGCTATGTGGAAGACGACACCACGCGTCTGATGCTGCTCGGCACCACCCAGAACAACCACCCCCTGCGCACGGCGGCGGCCATCGGGTACGTGGGTCTCGCCTTCCCGGACCACCCCCGGGCCACCGAGTGGCTCACCTGGGCGGTGTCGGAGATGGACTACCTGTGGAGCGAGGGCGGCCACTACATCCAGCCCGACGGCGGCGTGTCCGAGGGGCCCTTTTATTACAACTTTGCCTTCGGCATCTCCGCGGCGTTCCTCATCGCCTTTGACAATGTCTACCCCGAGTCGCCCGAGCTCGCGCGGGACTGTCGCAACCGCGTCATGATGGATCCCTGGTCTGACCACGGCTGCGTGGAGGGCGAGCCTTTCTGGTTCGCAAACCCGCTTTACGATTCATACTTCACCGCCGCGGTGGACTGGAACCTGGCGCTGCGGCTGCCCTTTGGGCCCCGGCCGCCCCTGGGGGACGCCAACTATGTGGCCTTCAACGGCAGCGCGCTGCTGTCGAGCTTTGGCGCGGACGGGCGCTACCGCTGGGACTGGGAGGGCAACCGGGATCGGCCTTACGAGATGGGCTGGGGGGCCGACCTCACGGCGCACCACCTCGCCTACTTCGATGACACCGTGCCGGCGGTGGAGCCGCCCTGGACCACGCGCTTTTTCCCCGACGGGGGCAATGCGGTGTTCCGCTCGGACTGGAGCGACGACGCCCGTTGGGGGCTGCTGGTGGCCGAGAATGGGTCGGCGCGCAAGACCGTGCATGATCACGTGGATGGCACGTCGTTCACCCTGGCGGCCTATGGCGAGTACCTGCTCATCGACACGGGCTACTACAAGCCCAGCCCCACGGCCAACGCCCTGACCGCCAACTCCCCGTCCCACAACGTGGTGCTCATCGATGGCATCGCCGCGCCGGACAAGGGGCTGCTCAACAACTTTCGGGACGCCGACGCCTGGTTGCGAAACACCTTCGACGGCGAGCGCGTGGAGGTTGCCGAGGCGCACCAGCAGTACCAGGACGCCACGGTGGTGCGCGCGGTGGTCTTTGTGGACGGTCGGTACTTCGTGCTGGGCGACCGCATCGAGACCGACGTGATCGAGCCGCGTGTGCACACCTACCGCCTGCACGGACACGCGGGTTATGACGTCGGCGGCCTCTTCGAGCTGCGCGCCGACGGCGCCCGATTCGAGCGGCTGCTGGCGGGCGTGGATGTCTACGTCTCCTCCACGGCCACCGCCACGGGCCTCGCGGTGGTGGAGCCTCCCTTCGTGGAGCTACAGCCCCCGCACGTGCACCAGTTCGACTGGTCCCGAGACCAGGAACACCACGGCGTAATGGACGCTACGGTGCTGGCCGTCGCGCCGGATTTTCTGTCGCTGATGCTGCCCTATCGGGTGGGCGCCGGTGTGCCCGAGGACGAGCAGCCCATGGGCGCGACCTGGCTGGACCTCGGGACAGGCACCACCGCCTGGACCATCCAACAGGGCACCACCGTGGATCTGGCGTTGCTCCGCGAGGCCGACGCCGCGACCAGCTACACGCTGCCCACCGGCGAGACCCTCGACACCGACGGTCTCTTCGTGGTCGTGCGCCTGGTCGGCCCCAACCCCTTCGCCGTGCTCAGCCGTGGCACCTACCTCGACCTGGACGGGTTCAGTCGCGCCTCCGCTCCCGACGCCGCAGGCGTCACCGTCATGGAGGACTGACCGCGGCCGCCAGGATCTGAGCGATGGCGTCGAGCGCGCGCTGGGCCTCACCACGTTCCGGCGCCAAAGAGAGGGTGTCCTGCGCCTTTTCAAGCTCCCGGGAGTCCAGGTCCGCCAGCCCCTCCCAGATCTCCGGAATCTGATCCAAACGGCCTCGAAAGGAGGCCG
>Ga0180009_10005689_pt1 | contig 13292 bp, 8 predicted proteins | sample OS_PC_MetaG_FD_123537 | JGI IMG/M metagenome (GOLD analysis project Ga0180009, IMG submission 123537) | Groundwater microbial communities from the Aspo Hard Rock Laboratory (HRL) deep subsurface site, Sweden - OS_PC_MetaG | ecosystem: Environmental > Aquatic > Deep subsurface > Groundwater... | reverse complement strand
TGGCCTCTTCTGCATACCAGAGCAGAAAATCAGCACCGTACTGGACCTCTCCCATGGATGCCTTCAGGGGTTTACCCTGCTCTCTTGTCATGATTTCTGCCAGTTCCTTTTTACGCGCCGACATGATTTCCCAGGCTTTATACAGAAAAGCCGATCGTTCATAGGCTGTCAGGCCTGCCCAGCCCCGAAATGCTTTATCCGCCGCAAAAATGGCCTTCTTTGCATCTTCCCGGTTACCATCCGGCACGTCTCCAATATGTTGTCCATTGGCGGGGTTGGTTACGGCAAATGTTTTTGACTCGACTGCTGTGATCCACTGTCCTTCAATGTACATAATTGTTTCCTTGACTGGTGTGTGTTTTGAAGTTTCTGTCAGGTTTGTTTAGCTTTTTTGCTGATGCTGCCATTCGATAACCACAGGCACATACTGTTTATCCGTTCCCTTAATGTGGCGAGTTAACCAGTCCTTCAGGAAATCCATCAATTCCATGGAAACCATGGCATCCCCTCCCTCAAACTTGGTCTTGAAATCCGTAATCTGCTTCACAAGATCGCTATGCAGTGCCTGATGGGCGACCAGTTGATCGTATCCAGCCTGTTTCATCAGCTTCTCTTCCATGGAAAAATGGGAGACGGTGTAGTCGCTCAATCCATTCAACACTTCAGAGACACTGCTGTTATCTCTTTTTTGTTTCATGGCGGCATGGAGTTGGTTGACCAGATCTACCAGCCTTTTATGCTGTTCATCCACTTCCGGAATATTCAGAATAAACGAGTTATCCCATCGCATCAGGGGGGTAACATGCTGAATTGATGAGCGTGATCGTCTATCTACACTTATAGCGCCTTCATCAGGAATCTGGGCAACCGTTTTAAACCGTGTCAGTTCCGTTTTCAGCGCCCTGGCGATGGTTGCCAGTTCTTCTGCGCTGTTATTGATCTGGGTACTGCTCGATGTAAATTCACTGGTTGCCTGGCTCACACTGCTGATATCAGATGCAATTTCACTGGAGACAATAGAACTCTGGGCAATATTTTGCGCCACCTCATTGATGCCGATGGTGGCATGATTCATGTTTTCGGTGATCTCTCCGGTAGTGACAGCCTGTTCCTCGACGGAGGCCGAAATGCTGAAAATGATATCGTGTACCTCACCTATTACCTCCTCAATCTGTTTGATCTCAGTGACGGTATTATTTGTAGATTCCTGAATACCTTTGATTTTTAGCTGGATTTCTTTAGTGGATGCAGCAGTGCGATTTGCAAGTGCCTTGATTTCATTTGCCACCACAGCGAACCCCTTTCCGGCTTCTCCTGCTCTCGCAGCTTCGACAGTGGCGTTGAGCGCAAGCAGATCCGTCTTACTGGAAATCCCGGAAATTACCTCGGTTACCTGGTTAATCTCCCGGGCTGCTTTACCCAGTGCATCGACTTTTTCAGAAGCACTGGTCACCAGCATCACGGCCCGGTCAGAAATCGAGTTGGCCCGTTTGGTGCTCTGTGCGATATCGTTGATCGTCGCATTCATGCGGCCGATTTTATTGCTGGTCTCACTGAGATTGGTGGACGCCTCTTCGCTGGCAGCAGCGATCGTATTCATATTCGCACTTGATTCTTCCGTTGCGACTGCGACGGCCTGTGCCTTTTCCGAAGAATGGTCGGCTCCGATCAGTACCTGTTGGGAAATGGCGCTCAGTTCATTTGAATTTGAAGATAGCTGCACAATATCTCCAGATATCCGTTGCACAAGATTGGAAAAAGAGGCAACAATTTTGCGGAAGGCGTCGACCAGTAGTCCGATCTCGTCCTTCTGACTGATATCCAGTGTCACTGTCAGGTCCCCATCGGAAATTCTGTCCGCGAATTTCAGGCATTTGTCCAGTGGTCTGATAACGACTTTGCCCAGGAGAATCGATAGCAGAACGAAGACCAGGATCAATGCCAGAAAAACGCCAATGGTGATTTGCCAGAGAAGGGTGTATTCGGCTTCAATTCCTGAATTTCTGGTTTCCTGCAGGGTTTCCTGCTGGGTTGTGATGTCCTGCGCAAGCACCGCAACGCCGATTGTCCGGCCGGCGAAATCTCGTATAGGTGCTCCGGTCAGATGAAAATGTTCCACTGTCTTGGAAAACAGTTTCTTTCTGCCTTCATCCAGAAAATCAGATGTAATCAGAGGAAGCATGAGCGAAGCGCTGGTGGCGCTGCCGAGCACATACCGGTTATCAAGCACGGGGTGGCGGTCATTGTTCTTCATCTCGGTGGCAATGTTCAACAGCCGGGCATCCATGAAATACGCATAGTGGTTCAAATCATCTTTACTCGAAGGTTTCAGTATATCATCAAATGAAAAGAAGACCTCGCAGGATCCGTAATGTCTGCCGTCAGGACCAGTAACGGAAGTAATGCCCCGAATCACGAACCCGCCGCGGCCGACTTCGATGCCATGGATCGGATCGTGATTGCCCTGGTTGATTTTCACAACCGTTTTTCTGAATGACGAAAGGTCGTCTGAAATATCGACCTTTTCACCATTTCGCTCAGCCTGCCAGTCTTCCCGCCAGATCCTGGCGAAACTATGATTATTGGAGAGATGAAAATGGAGCCTCAGATCTTTCCCGGTGGATTGTGCATATTTGGACATCACTGACTTGAACTCCTGTTTGATTACTCTCCGTGCTCTGCGGACAACCGGGTCATTTTCGTTGTCGATATTTCCACGATATGTCAGTCGATAAGCGTTCAAAACGGTTGGGAAATTGCTGAAAATCAATGACTGTGCGACGGCTTTCTCGCCAACCCGATCGATATTGTCATAAATCGTGTTAATCTCAGACTGCGCTGTTTTCTCGATTTGCATCGCAATTCGCTGTTCACTCAACCGATATACAAATTCAACGATATTTGATAGAACGGAGCGGGTAAAAATTCCCGTGATCAAACCGAGGATAATTAAAATTGAAAAAATAGGGATAAAGAGTTTCGTTCGTAGTTTCATCTTTATTTCTGCCCGATGTCTGTTTTGGAATGATCCCTGATGTCATTCAGCAGGGATTTCTTTGAATGGTCTGGTTCACTGGTTATTTTGGACAGCAGTGATTTCTTCAGGTCATGATGATGTTGAATTGAAGCCAGTAACGAACGGCCTGGTTTTTCAATCCCTGTTTTGATTTTTGCAGCTCCAGCCGGGACTGAAGGCAATACTTGCGTATCAGGGACAGGGCGACTGACCGGAGTAGATCGTATGGAGCGTATCGATGGTGATTTTTTGGATGCAGCGATCTGTTTTTCAACTGGTTTCCGCTGCACCGCTTCTACTGATATTGTCGGGTTGGCCGGAGACACCGTCCCATGGTTGACGGATGGAGGACGAATGGTCCTGGTTGGCTGAGTCTGGGGATCCGATACCGTCACCGCTTTATGCATTGTCTCCGCGGTAGAAACCGGTACTGTATCAGATTCCTTCTTCAGCTGATAATACAGACTTTTAAGATAGTGCCTGGCAATAAAGTCGTCCGCAATCCCGCTCAGTGATTCAGACGCACCAACAATCAGTACGCCTCCGGAGCGCAAAGAACGCGATATTTTTTGAAATAGCCTGATTTTATCAGGAATATCAAAATAGATCGCAACATTGCGACAGAAAACAAGGTCAAATTTCCCAAGCTCGGTGAAGGGCTTATTCAGGTCTCTCTTTTCGAACCGGACCATGGTGCGAATGATATCCTTAATCCGCCAGCCGTTGGCTGTTTTGGTAAAATACTTTTCACGGTAGTAATCCGAAAGCCCCCTTTCCACTTCAAAGCGGTTGTAGGATCCATAACTGGCCTTTGCGATAACGCCGTCGGAGATATCGGTACCGAGGATCGTGACTTTGAACCGTTCAATATCAGGCAGCATTTCATGAAGTGCTATGCCGATGCTGTATATCTCTTGCCCGGTTGAACAGGCAGCGCTCCATATCCTTAGATCGAAGCGATCGCTCCCGGACTCTTTCCGTCTCCTGTCGATCAGGTCTGGAATAATCTTGTGGGACATCAGCTCAAATGGTTTGCTGTCCCGAAAAAAATAGGTTTCGTTGGTGGTAATGGCATCAATCATCTGGTTCATCAGAGAACCTGTGCGATCAGCCAAAGATTTCTGGTACAACTCCTTGAAACTGCTGCACTGATAATCGTTAATCAACGGCTGAAACCGGGATTCAAGGAGATATCCCTTCTGTGGATCCAATTTGATGCCGGTAATATCAACAACGTATTTTGACAGGAGTGAAACCTCTTCAGGTGTGATACTGATCATGCTGGTTATTTACTTTGAATCCAATGGTTCAGTTAGTTGCCTGATTTAATAACGGAATATGACACCGACTCCGGATATTTTAGATTAACGGATCGTTTTCAAAACCTCGTCGGCAATCCTGTGCAGAGGTGCGACGACATCTGCAAGGCCGGCATCAACAATTGCTTTTGGCATTCCGTAAACGACACATGTTTCTTCATTTTGTGCAATGGTAAAAGCACCGCTGGCCCTGGTAACGGATATTCCCAGTTTCCCATCCGCACCCATACCGGTCATGATGACGCAGGTCGATTTCGAACCGTATTCCCGAGCGACGGACCTCAAAAGATAGTCCACCGACGGTTTGCAGTTATTCTCTGGATCGTCATCCGTAATCCGGATGATTTTCTGCAAACCCGTGCCGCTTGTAATCTTCATCTGTTTCCCCCCCATGGCGACATAGACCGTATTGGGCTGTACCGCTTCCCCGTCTTCTGCCTCCTTCACATGGAGGGCACATTTTTTGTCCAGACTTCTGGCCAGGGAGGCACTGAACACAGGCGGCATATGCTGGACAAGGAATATGGGGATGTTAATATCACCCGGAAACCCGGGCAATAGTTGCATCAGTGCATTTGGCCCCCCAGTGGATATTCCAATGGCAACAGCATTCGACTTCACTGCCCGCTTTACGGCTAGTGTCGGTTGGGGGAGGTCTCTGACCGGCTGGGGGGGCAATGCCGGAGATCTCGATACCGGACGAACAGGTGCACGGCCATACAGGTTCTGCCGGATGCGCTGGCGTTGTGAAAACGCCTTTATCACAGAATCCAGTGATTGTTTCAGTAGAGTTATATTGGCTTCTGTGGTTTTCTCATCAGGCTTTTCAATAAAATCGAATGCCCCCAATTCCAATGCTTTAATAGTTGCTTCACTGCCCCGTTGCGTTTTTGAACTAACCATAATGCAACCGAGATCGAGCTTTTGTTTCTGAAGTGCTTCCAGGGTCTGAATCCCATCCATCACCGGCATTTCAACATCCAGGGTCAGCAGATCGGGATTTAACAACCGGATCCTCGACAATGCCATCTGACCGTTACTGACAGAACCCACGACTTCCACATCGGGAAGTTCAGCGAGAATATCCTGGATTATTTTTCGATATAGAATTGAATCGTCGACAATCAATACCCTGATTTTCATTCGTCGGTTCTCCCAAGTGTTGGTTTAGTCTTCACTGAGCAGCTTGTCCAGATTCAGCAATCCCAGGAGTTCATTATTGTGGGTATGGACAACACCATAAAAGAAGCTTCCCTGAATTCCGTTCACGTTTGACGGTGGTTTGGCAATACCGCTTTTGTTGATGGTAATTACTTCAGCCAGTTTATCCACCAGTAGTCCAACATAATCCCTGGATGATCGGACAATAATAATTCGGCTGGTATAGTCGATCTGGGAAATACCCAGACCGATTTTCCGGCTCTGATCGATCACGGTAATAATCTGCCCTCGCAAGTTCAGTATACCAACCACATAGTCAGGCGACAGAGGGACTTGGGTGATGCTTATCTCGTCATTGATTTCCTGAACCATGCGGATGTCCAGTCCACATAACGTCTCACCCAGATAAAAGCATGAAAACTGAATCTCTTCATCGACTTGATGTGGCGGCGATTTTTTACTCACGGCGTCTCCATAGGATGGAATTGGGTTAACAAATGAATCACCTGCGACTCAGGTAGTGCTGTAGACTGGCCTGCAATTTGTTCTTGTCCATTTTGATCTGGTAGTCATCGATGCCGGCTTCCCCGCCCTTTTCCCTGTCTTCGTCGGAGGCGAGCGATGTCAGGGCAATGATTGACAGGTGTGACATCCTGCCATCATCCTTTATTTTTTTGGAGAGTTCGAAACCATCCATATTGGGCATCTCAATGTCGGTGACAACCAGGCTGACACTCTGATGGTGAAGATCCAGGTAGTCCCATGCAATCTGACCGTCCTCCGCTTCAATCACATTGTATCCGCCCTCCTCAATGAAACTCCGGACCTGGGAGCGGAAAAACTCTGAATCCTCCACCAGCAGAACAGTCATTGCGCTGTCTAACGCCAGGTTAGACTCTGATATTCCCTGTTTTGTGACCGTCAGGACATCCTGCCCATCAAACCAGTGAGGATTGATCGCACGCATCATGCCCTGCATGTCAACCAGCAGCGTTGTCTTTCCGTTGATAATGGTGGAGCCGCTGATACCAGTCTGCTTGAGGGTGGACTCATCCAGGGCCAAATCCGCTTTAATGACATCCAGCGGCTGAACAGCCAGTAGTCCCACTTCCCGGCCGGCTACCATGAATATTATAACAATCAGTTTTTCGCGATCTTCGAGCACTTCAACATTGGCAACCTCTTCCAGGGCGTAGACCGGTAGATGGCCACCACGATACTGGATGACTTTGGTTCCGGCACTGAGTTCAATGTCCCGGGACAGAATCAGTTCCACCCGCAGGACCTGGTGGAGAGGCACCGCACAAAACTCTGTCGGCCCGTTGTGAAACACGAGGAGTGTTTGACGGGTCAGTCCTTCCAGCTGATTGTCGCTCTCACCCTTTTTCTCATCTGGGGGTTTTAAATCAGCCAGATTTTTAAGTTCGGCCTTTCTTGCCATTCCCAGAACATCCAGGATCAAGGCAAGATGACCATCTCCCATGATGGTTGCCCCGGCGTAAACATCAAGGTGCCCCAAAAACGACCCCAGGGGTTTGACAACAATCTCCACTGTATCTTTAATGGAATCGACCAGCAGTCCATATCGGAAAGATCCTTCATTAATCACCACAATAACGGCATCATTCGACTTATGGGAACGTCTTTCCGGTGTATCCTGTTCCTCTGCAGCCTCACTCTGCGGCCGCATGTCGTTGCCGATAAGAGAATTCTCACTGGAAGAGGTTTGGGGGAGCAGACGCTCATCGACCACACCCTGCCTGCGATCGGGTCTGAATGTGCCGGTTTTAAAATCATAGAAGGTTTTCTGAAGCTCCAGGATATTATTGAGTTGAAGCAGTGGGATCAGCTCTTCCCGGAGTATAAATACATCGGCACCGCCGATTTTTTCGATTTTCTGCCGAATCTCGGCGGCAGGAATGCGGATCAGTTCACTGACATTTACCTGAGGCAGGGCAAACCGTTCATTACAGGTAGACACCAGCAGGCTGGGCATAATGGCTAAAGTCAGGGGCAGCTTGATGCGAATGGTTGTTCCCCTGTTAACTTCTGACAGGATATCAATCTGTCCGCCGATTTTATCGAGGTTTGTTTTGACTACATCCATCCCGACTCCTCGGCCTGAAATATCGGTTACCTTCTCTGCTGTTGAAAATCCGGGAAGCAAAATCAGGCTGTATTTCTCCTTCTCAGACATGGCGTCCAATTCTTCAGTACTGATAAATCCTTTTTCCAGCGCTTTTTTAGCAATTTTATCCCCATCGAGGCCTTTTCCATCATCCTGAATTTCAATGATCACCTGCCCTGACGCATAAGCCGCTTTCAGCGTAATTGTACCCTTTGCTGGCTTGCCTAGGTTTTCCCGAATTTCCGGCAATTCGATGCCATGGTCCAGAGAGTTTCGAACAAGATGGGTCAGTGGATCCCCCAGACTTTCAATCAGCGTTTTGTCCAGCTCGACTTCCTTGCCAACCATGATCAGTTCGATATTTTTCTTCAGATCCTTTGCCAGATCCCGGACCACCCGGGGGAATTTGTTAAAGACAATCGCCAGTTGCTGCATACGGGTCAACATGATGGCTTCCTGCAGTTCAGATGTCACCATGTCAATCCGTGCACCGGCGGCTGCAATATTTTGACTCTCATTCAACCCGACTGCCTGTAGCAACTGGTTTCTGGCCAGCACCAGTTCCCCGGCCCTGTTCATCAGCTGATCCAGAACATGAATACTGACTCTCAGGGATTCTGACTTGCTCTCTGCTCTTTTTACGCCTTGTGGCACGGACTGTCCCGTAGAACGGAGTTGCTGAACCGGTTGTTTTTTTGCGTCGAACGCAGCTGGAGCCGCGGTTTTTTGACTGTACGTCCTGGCCGGGACTGTTTCCGTACTGCGTTCTGCCACACCCGTGTCAATGTTTAAAGCGCCGGCGACTGTCTCTTCAGGGACAATAAACACCTGCTCTCCGCTGAGATTTAAGAGAACACCGATCAGATCGGACTCAACAATACTGGCAAACAACACCGACACTGGGAAGTGGGACATCTTGCCCTCACTTTCCAGGTCCCCGACTGCCGACATATCAACATCCATGTCTACAATAACGCCGCTGTCTTCCAGTGATTGAATCAGATCGAAAGGTGACTTCCCCTGTCTCTGAACCCCGTCTACCAGGTCATAACTCAAGATATAAAGGGTTTTTCCTCCCTTCATGGCCTGCTTTAAATCATACTCACCGAGATCAAACCGGGACAGCGGATCATTCCGGTTGTTGCTGGTGGAGGGGATTGATTCCATCTCCTCTTTTTGCGGCGTGTGACTGAAAATCCGGTCCAGAGCCTCCACTTGTGCTGAAATATCCATCTCATTACTGTCATCGGAACTGTTCAGCAGTTCGCTGAGTCGGTCAAATCCTGTTAAAATACAGCCGATGACTGCAGATGAAGGGGAGAGTTCATAACTTCGTACCTTTTGCAGAACATTCTCAAGTTTATGGGCCAGTTCTTTGATCGTTACCAGACCCAGGAAACCGGCACCTCCCTTCAAGGAATGAGCGGCTCGAAATACCTTGTTCACAACATCTTCATCGAAGTGATCCCCCTGCTCTTCAATTGTCAGCAGATCACTTTCGATTGTCTCAAGGTGTTCTTTTGCCTCTTCAAGAAATATCTGTAGGGTTTCATCATCCATTATCTGGGTCATCTGCGAGTCCCTCGATTAAAGATTCTCAAAAGTCCATTTGTGCACTGACATTGGTGTTTTACCGGAAAGGGAGAGGCTATTTCAGGCGATTTCAAAATGCGTGTCCAGTCGCAGTTTTCTCAAGAGTCCGGCAATATCATCGGAGACGTTGGACAATTGGAGCCGATGACCGTTTTTTTGCAGTGAGTTGTGGGTAGCGACCAGCAATCCCAGGCCCATTGAATCTAGACTGTTCACGTTTCCCAGATCAAGGGAGAGTTGTGCAGCGCCCGCGTTGAGAGCATGTTTAATTTTCTTTTTGACCGTTTCCACGGTTGATGTCATAAGATCGTCGTCCAGTTTCATTTGAGCGTGATCCCCATCCCGGATGATTTCAGTCATTAGCCAATCCTTTAAATTTGTAGATTTTTTGTTACGCTTCACCCCTTTTCCGAGTTAATGGCGTTGAGACCTGGTTATGATTGAACGGATTGGGAGTGGTTAAGCATCGCCAGGATGGCGATGTCAACAACCGCCCTCGGTGGCTGGAAAGTATGCCTACCGAGAATGAGTTCAATTACTTACAGGTCTTGACGCCTTTTTCGGGGTTCAGTTAAAAATTACGATTTTTTATATTTCGGTATTAAAACCGTTGCCGTTCGTTTCCCGTCCAAGCAAATCGGTGATCGAAGATCCTCATATGACCGGTTCAAAGGTTGGTTTTCAGCACTGTCCTTATTTTATCCAGATCAAATGGCTTTGTGATAACGCTGTTGGCGCCTGCTGCATAAGCCTTCTCAAAATCCGTTGTTTCATTCTGGGTGGTTACCATGATGATTGGCATCGCTTTTTTGTCAAAATTTGTTCTGATCTCCCTGATGAGGTCGATTCCTGTAATATCAGGCATATTGAGATCGGTGAACACGGCAAGCGGTATCTCATTTTTTAGCCAGAAAAGAAGATCCATCGGTTTTTCAAAAAGCACCGGTTCATAAGAAAGTTCACTCAATATCGACCTGTAAACCTTCAGTATCAATCTGGAATCGTCCACAACGCAAATTTTTCGCTTTTCAGGAACTGTGCCTGTTTGTTGCCGGACCTGCTCCACTGCATCTGAAATCGATTGATATTCTGGACCGTTAAGATGCTCTAGGTAAAACAATCGCAGGCTTGAATCAGCGAACAGTGCAAGGTACTGGATAAAAAATTGCCGAAAGTAACTACTTTTTTCCAGCAACCTGCAAGCAAGCGTCCCCGACTGAGAGTCTACAATCGCCCTGGCAATCTGTTCAGACTCTTCATCTTGCGCATTGAGCAGGTTGTGAATGCCCCGCAGTAGTGAATCATCAAGGTGTTGATCAGCAGCTCGAGCTGCCGCCATGCGAATCGCACTATCCGAATCGGCTAATCCAGTTGCCAGTATATAATCACCGCTCCGCATCGGTAGATCTGCCAACGCCTCATAAGCTGCAAACCGCACATTGGGGTCGGCCGGTTTGCTATTGATCAAACGCCTTATCGCGGCGACGGATCCGGAATCTCCAATTATCCGCATGATATTGAGAGAGTGAATCAGCAGATCGACATCATTTGAATCAAGATTGCCATTAACTCTGCGGACTGCCTCAGCTCCGGCTTCAACCAGCCTGTACTTGGCCCGGTTCCGGATATGCGCATGTTCTGATTTCAGAAGCCGATTGAGGGTATCCACGGCAGACGAATTACCTATTTTTCCAAGCGTGTCAATGGTCGTGTCGATGATGTACGGCACTCTTGACTCAAGACATTCAGCAATAACACCCACCGCTTTATCCGCACCGAGCACGCCCAGTGAACGGATGACGGTCTCCTGCAGTTCCGGGTTGGAAGTATTCTGCAAGACCCAAATAAGATCCGGTATCACCTGGCGAATGTTGAGATCCGTCACCAGCCTGATATAGCCGATCTGGTCAGGATCGTCCTTACGGATATATTCGCCTGCAATTCGCGGATTGATTCTGGATCGATCCCGGATGGCTTCAGAAATCATCGGAAACAGCTTCAACAGCGCTTCATGCCGAACAGCGAGATACATCATCAGAGGAAGCGCGAAACTGTTGTCACATTTATTCAATTCATACAAAACCCGTTTCTGTGCTGACGGCTCGATCTGATCACAGCGGTCCAGCACCAGTCTGGCTTTGATGAGATCATGCTTCCGGCAGTTATCGATGAATTCCGTTAAAATTTGCTGGCTAAGGCTCATGTATTAGAACTTGAATCGTTCCAGTATCTTCTTTAATTGATCCGCCAATACAAGCAACTCCTCAGCGCTGGCCTTGACCTGTGCACTGCTGGTCGATATTTCACCAGAAGAGATATTCACACTGGCAATATCCTTCGCCACTTCTTCAGCTACAATCGAACTCTGGGCCACATTTTCAGCCACCTCCTGCACCCCCTGTGAAGCCTGGGCCACATTGGCCGCAATCTCCTTGGTGGTAATCGATTGTTCCTCCACGGCGGCGGCAATGGTCGATACGATTTCATTGACGTTATCGATAACTTTCGAAATCTGCTCGATTTCAGCAATGGTCGATATGGTTGAATCCTGGATTGACTGAATTTTGCCCTTGATGCTGTGTGTCGAATCTGATGTCTGATTTGCAAGTTGCTTAATTTCGCTGGCAACAACAGCGAAACCCTTACCTGCATCTCCCGCTCGGGCAGCCTCAATCGTTGCATTCAGTGCGAGCAGGTCTGTTTTTTCTGAAATTTCAGTAATTGTTTCAGTTACCTCACCAATTTCCATAACCGCCTTTCCCAACAGGTCCACCTTCTCGGATGCATTTCTGGACTGGGTTACCGCCTGTTCTGTGATTTTAAGTGATTTTTCAGAATTCAGGGCTATTTCGTTGATTGTCGCTGTCATCTCCTCTGCCGCCGAAGCCACGACACCGACGTTGATGGACGTTTCCTCGACGGCTGCTGCCACCGTGGCCATATTGGCACTCATCTCTTCGGCTGCGGTTGCGACCGTACTGGATTTGGCCGAAGTCTTATCCGCACCGTCCGACATAATCTGTGAAATGCTGGACAACTCTGTAGATGCAGAAAAAAGCGTATCCGCTGTTTTAAAAACATGTCCAAATCCTTCTGCCAGGTTCTCAATCATGGTGTTCAGTGAGGTGGCCAGAACACCGACTTCGTCTTTACGGTCGATTTTGAGTTTCTGGGAGAAATCCCCGGTGGACATGTTTTCTGCAAATCTAACTCCGCTGGTAATGGCCTGGGTGATGGAGCGGGAAATAAAAAAGAAGATCAGTGCTGAAACCGCGATGATACCCAGCACAAAAACAGCCTCGTATACAAGACGAGTTCGGAGAACAGCATCCGATTTATCCAGTGACTGAATGATCTCAAATGCCCCATGAATCTCCCCGACTTTCCAGTTCTCCATCAGGGACCCGGTAGGATCTTTGCCATCATCCCGCTGCCAGACAGTCTTTGACTGTGCCGGATCACCGTGACAGATGAGACAGTTTTGGGTTAGCTTGACGGGCAGGAAGTACCTTACAGAATTGATATTTTTATCTATAACATAATATTCTTCGAGATTTTCAGCCTTCATTTTTTTCAGGGCCGGCCCCTCAACCTGATAGTCCAGTCCATAATCCGGCAGATTCTTCGGATTTCTGGGTGAGAATTTCGGAGACCTGAACGTGAATCCACCCTGTTTTGCCTTATTCATTGCAGCCCGCCAGGCGGAAACAACCGGGACCATGGCGAGTATCTTATCGGTTTCTCCTTTTTCATAATACTCGAGGGCCTTTTCCGTTGTGAATAATCCCTGATCCCACATGTTTTCGACCTCTTCCCTGGTCGATTCGACAGTCAGCGTGATCGCCCTCGCTTTTTCGACAATGGCATCAACGGCATTTTGTCGGCTTACATAAGCAAACATAATCGATAGTACGGCTACCAGGATGACAAGGACGCTGATAACTGAAACCTGTAACTTCAGAACTCCTGAGCTTAGCCCCTGCCAACAGTGGCCCTTGTTGCCAAGGTAAGGGGTAAAAGGTCAAACAATACAAAGAGATTTACAATTATTGGCAGACCCTATAAGCCATCATTC
>Ga0180009_10005688_pt1 | contig 13292 bp, 14 predicted proteins | sample OS_PC_MetaG_FD_123537 | JGI IMG/M metagenome (GOLD analysis project Ga0180009, IMG submission 123537) | Groundwater microbial communities from the Aspo Hard Rock Laboratory (HRL) deep subsurface site, Sweden - OS_PC_MetaG | ecosystem: Environmental > Aquatic > Deep subsurface > Groundwater... | reverse complement strand
GGGCTTTCCGGAAAGCTACGATCGCGCGCACTTCATCTCCTTCCTGTCGGCGGTCAAGTCCGGCCGGCCGCGCGTCAAGGCGCCGGTCTATTCGCATCTCATCTACGACGTGATCCCCGACAAATACGTCGTCGTCGACCAGCCCGACATCTTGATCGTCGAAGGATTGAACATCCTGCAGCCCGGCGAACTGCCCAGCACCGGCAAGCCGATCCTGTTCGCCTCCGATTTTCTCGATTTCTCGATCTACATCCATGCCGAGGAAGCCTATCTTCGCAAATGGTTTGTCGAGCGCATTCTCAGCCTTCGAGACACCGCCTTCCGCGATCCGGACTCCTTCTTCCACCAGTTCTCCCGGCTTTCCGAACTGGAGACCATCGACATGGCCATCGACGTCTGGGACAGCATCAACCGGCCCAATCTGGTCGACAACGTCCTGCCGACGCGCGGCCGCGCCGATCTGGTCCTCACCAAGGCCGAGGACCACACCATCGAGACGGTGCAGCTCAAAAAGCTTTAGGGACCGGAAGCGCCAATTCCGCGAGCGATGGGGATCGCGGCCTCAGGCCAGCCCGCGCTGCCGCGCCAGTTCCGCCAGATCGCTTTGCGGTCGCGCCCCGACATGGGAAATGATTTCCGAGGCCGCCATGGTGCCGAGCTGCAAGGCCCGTTCGGACTCCATGCCCCGCGCCAGACCGAGCAGGAAGCCGGAGGCGAACAGGTCGCCAGCGCCGGTCACGTCGGCCACCTGCTCGACCGGATAGGCCGGCACGGTGTAGATTTCACCGTCGCGCACCGCCATGGCGCCCTTGGGGCCCATCGTTACCGCCGCCACCCGGCAGTCCGAACCGATCTGCCTGACGGCAGCCGCGACGTCGTCGGTGCCATAAAGCGATTTCAGCTCCTCGAGATTGGCGAAGACATAGTCGACGGTGCGCGAGCGCATCAGGTCGAGGAACTCGCCGCGATAGCGGTTGACGCAAAACGGATCGGAAAGGGTGATTGCCGCGGCCCGTCCGTGCTTGTGGGCGATTTCGGCCGCCTTGACGAAGGCGCGCTTGGCCTCCGGGGGATCCCACAGATAGCCCTCCATGAAGGTGATCAGGGCGGCCCCGATCTCGTCTTCGTAGATGTCGTTCTCGGTCAGGTCGTGGCAGGCGCCCAGATAGGTGTTCATGGTGCGCTCGCCATCGGGCGTGATCAGGATCATCGAGCGTCCGGAGCCGGCGCCGTTCTCGAGCCAGGCCGTTGTATAGCTGACGCCGGCCGCCTGCAGGTCCTTTGTGTAGAAGCGCCCGATATCGTCATCGGCGACCTTGCCGACAAAGGCGGCGCGGCCGCCGAGCGAGGTCACGCCCGCCGCTGTGTTGGCGGCGCTGCCGCCGGAAATCTGCCGCTTGGACGCGGGCATCAGATCATAGAGGTAATCAGCGCGTTCGCCTTCGATCAGATGCATGATGCCCTTGGTCATGCCTTCGCGTTCGAGGAAGCCGTCATCGGATTCCGCAAGCACGTCGGTAATGGCGTTGCCGATGGTCAGCACGTCGTAAACCGCTTCGGTCATGACGTTCTCCCTTTGCGTGTTCGGGTGAAAAAAGCTCGGGCGGAGTGTATCGGCAGGCAATGTCGGCACAAGGGGATTTCCTGTCGCTGCCACGGGCTATTTCGCTTTTCCTTTGTTGGGGTCAATCGTCCAGTGTCTGTGTTCCGTCGCGTTTCCGAGCCGGTGAAGTGGTTTTCGCCTCGCCGGGCGAGGCTCCGGCGGTCTTGTCTTCGAAACGGCACCAGCCGCGAATGATGCAGGCCGGGCAATCCGGCTTGCGCGCCTTGCACACATAGCGCCCATGCAGGATCAGCCAATGATGGGCATGCAGCACATAGCGCTCCGGCACGCTCGAAACGAGTGCATCCTCAACCTCGCGCGGCGTTCTGCCCGGCGCCAGGCCGGTGCGGTTGCCAACACGGAACAGATGGGTATCGACGGCGATGGTCGGCTGGCCGAAGGCGATGTTCAAAACGACATTGGCCGTCTTGCGCCCGACACCGGGCAGGCTTTCCAGAGCCTCGCGGTTGCCGGGGACTTCGGAGCCGAACTCGGCGATCAGTTTCTCGCTGAGTGCCAGGACGTTTTTCGCCTTGGTGCGAAAAAGCCCGATGGTTCGGATGTGCCCGGTGATGCCGTCGAGTCCGAGCGACACCATCTTGTCCGGCGTATCGGCAGCGGCGAACAATCCCCTCGTCGCCTTGTTGACCCCGATATCGGTCGCCTGGGCGCTGAGGACCACGGCAACCAGCAGCGTGAACGGGTTGGTGTAGTTGAGCTCGCCCCTTGGCGCCGGATCGCGCGCGGCGAAGGCGCCGAACAGGGCCGCGATCTCGTCCGGCTTCAATTTTGAGTGTGCCTTCGGCGCGGGCATGACGTTTTCCGTGAGATTGGGCATGATCGGCGGCTCCTTTTAGGACACGAACCGCTTCGGTCGAGGACATGACATCTGGATTGGACAGCGGCAAGCCGGTTTATGCAGCCGTTTTAACGCCGCACCGCTCGATCTGTAAGCGATGCGACCCAAAAAGCGGAGCGGCGAAGCGGCCGACTTGAACGCGCGGCGCTCAAGACCGGAGGCCGTCAAAAACGGGTCGCCGTCGGCAGCGGGCTCGGTTAGCCTTGGTCCATCATGAGCCAATTGACGCCCCACCGCCCCGAAGCCGACTACACCGCCGTCAAGGCGGCCATCGCCTATATCTCGGACACGCCGCCCGATGGTCTCGACATGGCCGGCTTTGCCAACGCCCTCGGCTTGACCGACCGGCAGATGACCGAGCTGTTCCGCCGCTGGTGCGGGCTCACGCCCAAGAGCTTCGCCCAGGCCGTGGCGCTCGATCATGCCAAGCGCCTGCTCGCCGAAAACGCCACCATGCTCGATGCGACCTATGAGATCGGGCTTTCCTCGGCCTCGCGCCTGCACGATTTGTTCGTCACCCACATGGCCATGCCGCCCGGCGCCTGGCGCGACCGGGGCCGGGGGCTTTCGATGCGCTGGGGCGTGGCGCCGTCGCCTTTCGGGCGCGCGGTGCTGGTCGTCACCGACTACGGGCTGGCAGGCATCGGCTTTGTCGAGGACGGCGACATAAACACGGCATTTGCCGATTTGAGGGATCGATGGCCGGAGGCCGGCTATGTCCGCGATGATGCCGGCATCGCGCCCATGGCCGCGCAGGTTTTCGATCCGAACCGCTGGACTCCCGACCGGCCGGTGCGGGTGGTTCTCATTGGCACCGATTTCGAGGTCAGGGTCTGGGAGACCTTGCTGAAGATTCCGATGGGTGGCGCCACGACCTATGGCGCCATCGCCGCCCATCTCGGCAGGCCGAAAGCCGCCCGCGCCGTCGGCGCCGCCGTCGGCAAGAATCCGATCTCCTTCGTCGTCCCCTGCCATCGCGTCGTCGGTTCGACCGGAAAGCTCACCGGCTACCATTGGGGAATCGCCCGCAAACGCGCTATTCTCGGCTGGGAAGCTGGGGTGAGGGGGGCCTAGGGCCGAATGAACCCGTTCAGCTCGATCAGATCGGCCAGCACCGCCATCACCTTGGGCTGCAGCGCATCGAAGCTTTCGGCCTCGGCGACAAAGCCACTCACGTCATCGGTCGTCGCCACCCAGACCATGGCCGCTTCGTCCCACTCGGCCTTGACGATGATCGAATTGGCCACAGGCGGCTTCCCTCGATAGCGACGACCCCGAAACAAGCGCGTTTCGGGGTCGCAAATCAAGTCCGATGCAAAGGCTGGTCCCTACGAAACCTTCTTGGCCGAACCGTCGGCCGCGACCTGGTAGATGATCGGCTCGCCGGTGCCGATCTCGCGGGCAAGGATCTGCTCGGGGGTGAGCTTTTCGAGCTTCATGACCAGGGCCCTGAGCGAATTGCCGTGGGCGGCGACGAGGATGGTCTTGCCGGCCTTGGCCTTGGGCTCGATCTCGGCGTCGTAATAGGGCAGGACGCGCGCGGCGGTGTCCTTGAGGCTTTCGCCGCCGGGAGGCGGCACGTCAAAGGACCGGCGCCACAGATGCACCTGCTCCTCGCCCCATTTCTTGCGGGCGTCGTCCTTGTTGAGGCCGGACAAATCGCCGTAATCGCGCTCGTTGAGCGCCTGGTCGCGGGTGATGACGAGGTTGACGATGCCCATCTCCTCGAGGATCAGATCAAGCGTGTGCTGCGCCCGCTTCAGCGCCGAGGTGTAGTAGAGGTCGACATCAAAGCCCTTGGACTTGATGAACTTGCCGGCGGCGCGGGCTTCCTCGACGCCTTTTTCGGTCAAGTCCGGATTCTTCCAGCCGGTGAACAGGTTCTTGAGATTCCATTCGCTCTGTCCATGGCGGACGAGAATGAGAGTGCCAGTCATTGGGGGGAGGTCCTTGGTTTAGAAGCCGAGCACGTCGGCCATTTGGTAATAACCCTTGGGCTTGTTGCGCGCCCAGAGCGCCGCCCTGACGGCGCCGTCCGCGAACAGCGCCCGGTCCTGGGCCTTGTGGGTGAGTTCGATCCGCTCGTTGGGACCGACGAGATAAACGCTATGTTCGCCGATGACATTGCCGCCCCGCAATGTGGCAAATCCGATCGTGCCCTTTTGGCGCGGCCCGGTATGGCCCTCGCGCGCCATCACCGTCTTGTCCTTGAAGCTGGTCTGTCGCCCTTCGGCAATGGCCTTGCCGAGCATCAGAGCCGTGCCCGAGGGGGCGTCGACCTTCCTGTTGTGGTGCATTTCGACGATCTCGGCGTCCCAGTCCGGGCCGAGCACTTCGGCGGCCTTTTTGGTCAGTTCGACGAGAAGGTTGACCCCGAGCGAAAAATTGCCCGCCTTGACGATGCGGGCGCCGGCTTCGGCGGCGGCAAGAAACGCCGCCTCGTCCTCGGCCGAACAGCCCGTCGTACCAATGACGTGGACCATCCCGCGCGCCGCGGTCTCATGCGCCAGCGCGACGCTCGAAGCCGGCGTCGTGAAATCGAGCAGCGCTTCGGCACCTTCGAGGGCCGCACCGATATCGGCGGTGATCGCGATCCCGAGCGGTTCGAGGCCGGCGATCGTTCCGACATCCTTGCCGAGGGCGGGGGAACTGGAACGTTCGATGGCGCCGACAACGCAAAGGCCTTCGGTCGCGACAACCGCCTTCAATAGCGCCTGGCCCATGCGCCCCGCCGCACCCGCGATCACCACGGTCCTGAGATCAGACATGCCGTATCGCTCCTCGAAGCGGTTTTCAGGTTTGGGCAGCGCTATAGCAAAACCCGCCGCCTCCGGCAAAGGACCTGGATCAATTCGTCGTACCGGCAACGCGCCGTTCCAGTGTCCGCAAGGACGGCGAGCAAGCCCGCGAGCGGAAGCGGTGACGCTAATGGTGGTGGTCGTGTCCGTGGTGGTGGACATGCAGGATGTCGTTCACGTTGGCTTCGGTCGCGGCCTTTGCCATTTCCGCGACGATGTCGCGCGCCGCCTCGGCCGGATCGGCTGCCAGGGTAACCGGCCGCCCGACGACGATGTGGCTGGCGCCCTCGCCGAGCGCCTCGGCCGGCTCCATGATGCGTTTCTGGTCGTTGTCCTCGGCGCCCCTCAAACGGATGCCGGGCGTGACGACCGACATGTCCTCGCCGACCAGCGTCCGGACCAGTGCCGCCTCGTGCGGCGAACAGACCACGCCGCCGATGCCGGCGAGTTTGGCCATATGCGCCCGCAATCCGACGAGACTGTCGACGTCGCGGTCGTAGCCGGCATGCATCAGATCGTCGCTGTCATAGGAGGTGAGCACGGTGACGCCGAGAATCCTGAGGTCCGAGCCGGCAGCCGCCCGCGCCGCGGCGCTCATGACCTTGGGATAGGCATGAACGGTGAGGAACGTGGCGCCGGTCCGGGCGATGGCAGCGACGCCCTTTTCGACGGTGTTCTCGATATCGAAGAGCTTGAGATCGAAAAACACCTTCTTGCCGGCGGCGATCAGATCCTCGCCAAAGGCGAGGCCTTCGCCGCCAAAAAAGAGCTGGTAACCGATCTTGTAGAACGAGACCGTGTCGCCCAGACGTTCGACAAGGTTTTCCGCCTCGGCCCGCGTGTCGAGATCGAGTGCCACGATCAGCCTGTCATCGGCCATGTCGGTTCCTTTCTGCGCTCCGGTTCGCGGCTCCTCGCATATCGCGGCCGCGACGGCAAGGCTTGCCCTATTTCGCCGCGAGCCTGATCAGCTCGTCGGCGAGAAGCTCGGCGCGGGTGATGGCCGTTTCATCGATCAGCTGACCTTGCGTGTCGAACGCCTCCTCGCCCGGGCCGACGCGTATGTCGATCGCCGCCGTCAGCGCCATGACCTTGGTCAGCATGTCCCTCAGGTGAGACAGGCCGACCACGGTCGAGAGCTTGCCCGAGGACACCCCGCCCAGACCGAACACGGCATGGCGGAACGGCCGGCCCTTTTGCCGCGACACCCAATCGAGCGTATTGACCAAAAGGGGCGTCAACCCGGCATTGTATTCCGGCGAGGCGATGAAAACGATATCGGCCGCGACGAACAGCCGGCCGAGTTCGACCGCCGCGTCCGGCATGCCCTCGACCTCGATGTCCTCGCTGAAAACCGGCAGCGGATAATCGGCGAGGTCGAGTTCCGTGACGGCGACGCCGCGCCGGCGCAACCGTTCGGAGACGTCGCGCTGCAACAGGCGATTATAGGAGCCCTTGCGGATCGAACCGGAAAGGGTCAAGGCGTTCATCGGCTTCGGCTCCTTGCTTTGGCGTCATCCCTCGCGTGCCCGTTTCTGTTGTCATAGCGAGCCACAGCCAACACGTCACGCAGCCTACAGCTTGTCGAACAGGCCCTTGAGCTTGTCGAAGAAATTTCCCGAAGTCGGGGAATTGGCGTTGGTCGAGAGCCTGTCGAACTCCTCGAGCAGCTCGCGCTGGCGTCTCGTCAGGCTTTGCGGCGTCTCGACGTCGAGCTGGACGTAGAGGTCGCCGGTCTGGCTTTGCCTTAAAACCGGCATGCCCTTGCCCTTCAACCGAACGCGCTGGCCGGCCTGCGTTCCCGGCGCTACCTTGACCTTGGCGCGGGCGCCTTCGAGGGTCGGGACCTCGAATTCGCCGCCGAGCGCCGCCGTCGTCATGGCGATCGGCACGCGCGCGTAAAGGTCCGCCCCATCGCGCTGGAACAGATCGTGCGGCCGGATCGAGACGAAGATGTAGAGATCGCCAGGCGGTCCGCCCCTCAGGCCGGCTTCGCCTTCGTTGGCGAGGCGGATGCGCGTACCGTCCTCGATGCCCTTGGGCACGTCGACCGAGAGCCTGCGGTTCTGCTGGCGCCGTCCGTCGCCGCCGCAATCGGTGCAGGGCTGGTCCATGATCTCGCCGCGGCCGTGACAGGCCGGGCAGGTGCGCTCGATGGTGAAAAAACCCGAGGCGGCGCGGACCTTGCCGTGGCCGTTGCAGGTGCGGCAGGTCGACATGCCGGTGCCCGGCTTGGCTCCGGAACCCGAGCAGGTCTCGCAGGTGCCAAGAGACGGTATGTCGATATCGACCGTCGCGCCGGCAAAGGCTTCTTCGAGGCTGATTTCGAGATTGTAGCGGAGATCGGAGCCGCGGAAGCGCGCCTGGCCGCCGCCCCGTCCACGGGCGCCGCCCATGAACTCGCCGAACAGGTCATCGAATATGTCCGACATCGAGGCGCCGAAATCGGGCCCGAACCCGCCAGCCGCGCCGGCACGGCCGTTCATGCCCTGGGTGAAGGCCTCGTGGCCGAAGCGGTCATAGGCCGCGCGTTTCTGCGGGTCCTTGAGCGTGTCGTAGGCCTGGGAAATATCCTTGAACTTCTGCTCTGCGCCGGCATCGCCCGGATTGCGGTCCGGGTGATATTGCATGGCGAGCTTGCGATAGGCCGCTTTCAGCGCCGCCTCGTCGGCTTCGCGGGTGACCCCCAGCGTCTGGTAGAAGTCTGCGGGCATTGTCAGGAAAACATCCCGATATTCGCGCCATTTGCAAGAAGCTTTGCCTTAGCAGCTTCAACAGTAGCACTATCGAATAAGTCAGCGTGTCGAACGACCACTGCCTCTCCAGTATATTCAGGGTGTCCGGCGCGAATCAGAATTCTGAAGCCATCTGTTAACTTGGGATCATTCGCCCAGTCAGCCAAGCATTGCTTTGCTCCTACGCGCTCATACTTCTGACGTGTGCGTGACAGGCGGGTCGTCTTTCCGTTCTCGATGGTCTTGAATTCCTCCGCGCACGCTACCGCTTGCCAAAACTCACGTTCAAGCACGTCAGAAAATTCTAGGCCCTTAAGCTTGGCGATACGAAGTTGACAGGCCAAAACGAGATCTTCCCGGTCGCGCTCATGGGCGTTCTTCATCAACTGGCGAAGCTGTTTCACATCTGACAAAGCATTCGGGTCGACAGCCATGGACTTGTCCTAAAATAGCCCGAGGACGAATGGTGTCGTCCTTGGGCTTAGGAAAGGCAGTATTGCCTTATTTCTTGTCGGTGTCGTCGACTTCCTCGAATTCGGCATCGACGACATCGTCGTCCTTGCCCGCGTCCGAAGCGGCGCCGGACTTGGCTTCCGCCGGTTCCTGGCTCGCCTTGTACATGGCCTCGCCGAGCTTCATCGACGCCTCGGCCAGGGCCTGGGTCTTCTGCTTGATGTCCTCAACCCCGGCATGCTCGTTCTCGAGCGCCTTCTTGAGAACCGACATCGCCGTCTCGATGGCGCCCTTGTCGATGGCGTCGACCTTGTCGCCATATTCCTTCATGGACTTCTCGGTCGAATGGATCAGGCTTTCGGCCTGATTGCGCGCCTCGACGCCTTCGCGCTTGACCTTGTCCTCGGCGGCATGCGCCTCGGCGTCCTTGACCATGCGGTCGATGTCGTCGTCGCTGAGCCCGCCCGAGGCCTGGATGCGGATCTGCTGTTCCTTGCCGGTGCCACGGTCCTTGGCCGAGACGTTGACGATGCCGTTGGCGTCGATGTCGAACGTGACCTCGATCTGCGGCACGCCGCGCGGCGCCGGCGGTATGCCGGTCAAATCGAACCGGCCGAGCGACTTGTTGTCGGCCGCCATTTCGCGTTCGCCCTGGCTCACATTGATCGTCACCGCCGACTGGTTGTCCTCGGCGGTCGAAAAGACCTGCGACTTCTTGGTCGGGATGGTGGTGTTGCGATCAATGAGGCGGGTGAAGACGCCGCCGAGCGTCTCGATGCCGAGGCTCAATGGGGTCACGTCCAGGAGCAGTACGTCCTTGACGTCGCCCTGCAGCACGCCGGCCTGGATGGCGGCGCCGAGCGCCACGACCTCGTCCGGATTAACGCCCTTGTGCGGCTCCTTGCCGAAGAACTCCCTGACTGTCTCCTGCACCTTGGGCATGCGCGTCATGCCGCCGACAAGAATGACCTCGTCGATCTCGCCGGCCTTGACGCCGGCATCCTTGAGCGCCGCGGCGCACGGGCCGATGGTGCGCTTGATCAGGTCCTCGACCAGGCTCTCGAACTTGGCGCGGGTCAGCTTCAATTGCAGATGCTTGGGGCCGGACGCATCGGCGGTGATGAAGGGCAGGTTGACCTCGGTCTGGCTGCCAGAGCTCAATTCGATCTTGGCTTTTTCGGCCGCCTCCTTGAGGCGCTGCAGGGCGAGTTTGTCGCCCCTCAGGTCGATGCCCTGTTCCTTCTTGAATTCCCCGGCCAGATAGTCGACCAGGCGCATGTCGAAATCCTCGCCGCCGAGGAAGGTGTCGCCATTGGTCGATTTGACCTCGAACACGCCGTCGCCGATCTCGAGAATGGAGATGTCGAAGGTGCCGCCGCCGAGATCGTAGACGGCGATGACGCCGGTATTCTTCTTGTCGAGGCCATAGGCAAGCGCCGCCGCCGTCGGCTCGTTGATGATCCGAAGCACTTCGAGGCCGGCGATCTTGCCCGCGTCCTTGGTGGCCTGGCGCTGGCTGTCGTTGAAATAGGCCGGAACGGTGATGACCGCCTGCGTCACGCTCTCGCCGAGATAGCTTTCGGCGGTTTCCTTCATCTTGGTGAGGATGTAGGCGGAAATCTCGGACGGGGACATCGACTTGTCGTCGACCTCGACCCAGGCGTCGCCATTGTCCGCCCTGCTGATCTTGTAGGGGACGAGCTTCTTGTCCTTGTCGGTGGTCGGATCGTCGAAACGGCGGCCGATCAGGCGCTTGACCGCGAAGATCGTGCCTTCCGGATTGGTGACGGCCTGCCGCTTGGCCGGCTGGCCGACCAGCCGCTCGCCGTCGCGGGTGAACCCGACCATCGAGGGCGTCGTCCGCGCGCCCTCGGAATTTTCGATGACCTTGGGGGTCTTGCCGTCCATAACCGCAACGCAGCTATTGGTCGTGCCAAGGTCGATTCCGATGACTTTACCCATGTCTTACCTCTTCGATCAGCAGGCCCATTTGCGCCCCAAACGGCAGCGTTGCTCGGGCCCCTACGGGATTTATGCCGGGCGCAGCGCCTGCGCCACGGCTTCGCGGCGTATATAGGGGTGGGGTTTTCGCCCTTCAAGCGTTCAAAAATCATAAAGGCCGCGCCGAATAGACCGACGCGGCCACAAAAACCGATGCCAAGGCCCTATTCTGCGTCCTGAAGCGTGTACTCGCCCATCTCGCACAGGTCGACTTCGAAATGCTCGAGCACGGCCTCGTCCTCCATGACGAAGCGCAAATCGTAGACGCAGACGTCGCGGCCATCGGCGATGGTGATCGGCACCTGATTGCCGGACGGCAGATAATTTTCGCCGAAGACGTCTTCTTCCCAGGATTCGACTCCGGTCGGCGAGGTCTGGAAAATGACGAGCGCACGCGACGACAGGTTCGTCAGCATGAATTCGAGATCTTCGGCTTGGGCCGCGGCGGGGAAGGTGAGCACGGGCAGGGTCAGGGCCACCGCCAGGGTGAAGGACTTCATGGTTTCTCCTCGGATGACGCGCGATATCGCGCCCGGCCGTTTTCGCTGTTTCCCGGTGCGCGCGCCAGTCGGGCGGAGCGCGGCGGATGAAAAAACACAGGCATTTCGGAAAGGCGCCGATCCGGAGCAAAAGCCTTCGCCGAAAGCCACAGGCAGGCAAAGCTTTGCTCTTCCCGGCCGCTTCGGGCCCGGAAGAACGCCATCACTGGTGCCGTCTTCAGGCCTGCTTGTCGATTTCCACGCCCGGCGCGGTTTCCGGCTTCGGTTCAGGCGGGGTCTTGGGGCCGCCCTTGGAGATGCCGACCATGGAAGGGCGCAGAACGCGCCCGCCAATGGCGAAGCCGGCCTGCATCACTTTCAGGACGGTACCTTCCGGCACGTCCGGATTGGGAATCTCGAACACGGCCTGATGCCAGTGCGGATCGAACTTCTCGCCCTCGGCATCGATCGGCTCGACGCCGTGTTTTTGCAGCAATCGATAGGTTTCCCGCTCGGTCATCTCGATGCCTTCGATCAGCGACTTGACGTTCTCGTCGGCGCTTTGGCGGGCCTCCTCCGGAACGGCATTGAGGGCGCGGGACAAATTGTCGGTGACCACCAGCATGTCGCGGGCGAACCCGGAAATGGCGTAATTGCGCGTGTCGGCGATCTCGCGCTCGGTGCGCTTCCTCAGGTTCTCCATCTCGGCGGCAAGGCGCAGGAGCCTGTCCTTGAGCTCGGTGTTTTCGGCCACCAGCGCCTCGACGGGATCCAGCATTTCGCTATCGGCCGCATTGGCTTGCGTGGCGTCGTCGTCGATGGTCCGGACCTCGTCCGGCATTTCGTCGTTGTCACTCATGAACGCTCTGGTCTCCGGCAGATTTCATTCGAGACGCCATATCGGCCACTTGGCGACAAATTTCAACATCGCTTCGCTATCCGTCCCGACCTGCCGGCCTAGCCCTTTCGGGTCATCAGCCGCGAAACGACATGGGCGGTGTAGTCGACGACCGGCACGATGCGGGCATAGTTGAGGCGCGTCGGCCCGATGACGCCGAGCACGCCGACCACCTTGTCGTTGGCGTCTTTGTAGGGCGAAAGGATCACCGACGAGCCGGAAAGAGAGAACAACTTGTTCTCCGAACCGATGAAGATGCGCACGCCCTCTCCGGCCTCGGCATCGCCTAAAAGATCGATCAGACCGCGCTTGGATTCGATCTCGTCGAACAATTGCCGCACCCGGTCGAGGTCCTCGGAGGCCATGGTCTCGTTCAAGAGATTGGCGCGGCCCCTGACGATCAGAAGCGGCTCCGCGGTCGCGGCGGCGTCGGTCAGCGTAGCGAAGCCCTGATCGACCAGCCGCGTCGTCAATTCGTCGAGCTCGGCCTTTTGCGCCAACCGTCGCCGTTCGAGCTCGCCGCGCGCTTCGGCGAGCGTCCGCCCGACCACGATATTGGCGAGATAATTGCCCGCCTGGGTCAGAGCGCTGGCCGGCAGGCCAGGCGGCAGCGGCAAAACCCGGTTCTCCACCTGACCTTCCTGGCCGACCAGGACCACCAGGGCGGAAACGGCGTCGAGCCGGACGAACTCGATATGCTTGAGGATGAGGTCCGATTTCTGCGCCAACACCACGCCGGCGCCGTGGCTCAACCCCGACAGGAGCGTACTCGCCTCGGTCAAGAGCGCCTCGATCTTGCCGTCGGCGGCGCTGCCCTCGATTTGCCGGGCGATCTGGGTGCGCTCGTTTTCGTCCACGGCGCCGATTTCGAGCATGGCGTCGACGAAGAACCTGAGGCCCTCCTGCGTCGGCGCCCGTCCGGCCGAAGTGTGCGGCGCGGCGATCAGGCCCAGTTCCTCGAGATCGGCCATGACATTGCGGACCGAGGCCGGCGACAGCGACATGTCGAGCATGCGCGACAGCTGGCGCGACCCGACGGGCACGCCGGTGTCGAGATAGCGTTCGACGAGCTTGCGGAAAATCTCTTGGCTGCGCTGGTTGAGCGCATTGAGGAATTCCGCGCGCTGCAGGGGCTGGCCTTTGGTCATGCTTGCCGGGTTGGTTTCCAGAACAAAAGGTTTACGAACAAAACACACGCATTCCAAGCTGGCGCGTGCGCGGCGGCGACGGGCGTATTGCCTGGGCCCGCGCTTGTTCTTGCCATCCGAACACGTTAAGAGCCGGCAAACCAGTGTCGCGCCCATATCCCGGAGCACGTATCCATGCGCCCATCCTCCCGCGCCCTAGACCAGATGCGCCAGATCACGCTCGAACGCGGCGCAGCGCCGCAGGCCGAGGGTTCGTGCATGGTCTCGTTCGGTAGCACGCGCGTCCTTTGCACCGCCAGCGTCGAGACGGGCGTGCCG
>Ga0180009_10005687_pt1 | contig 13292 bp, 6 predicted proteins | sample OS_PC_MetaG_FD_123537 | JGI IMG/M metagenome (GOLD analysis project Ga0180009, IMG submission 123537) | Groundwater microbial communities from the Aspo Hard Rock Laboratory (HRL) deep subsurface site, Sweden - OS_PC_MetaG | ecosystem: Environmental > Aquatic > Deep subsurface > Groundwater... | reverse complement strand
GTCCACGATCACCAGGTAGAGTTCCTCGGGACCGTCTATTTCATCCGTTTTTTTGGGGCCGGTATCAAACGTGATGTAAGCCCCCATTTTCTGACCGGTGCAGTTGCGGGTCAGGAGACGCAGCATGTATAAGGCATCTTCCATGGTGGGGACCACTTTTTCGATACTCATCACCGAGACCTGGATCCTGGGGCAGGATTTATTGAACCGAATGTTCCCCTCATTTTCCACGTTGATGATCGTTCCGGTCTCTGCCACGACCATATTGACCCCCGTGATCCCCATCTCCAGGTGGTGAAACTTCTCCCTTAAAAATCCACGGGCCGCCTGCCCCAGTGCCACCGGATCCAGGGTCGGTTCCGTCAGCACCCCTTTTTCCAGGAAAATATCCCGGATCTCCTCAACCGGCACGTTGATCGCAGGACCGACAATATGAAAGGGGGGTCGTTCCAGAAGCTGGACGATCAATTCCCCCAGGTCGGATTCAAAGATATCGATCCCGTTTTTTATGAGCAGGTCGTTGGTGCCCAGTTCTTCCGTGATCATGGACTTGCCTTTGGTCGCGTACTTGATGTGGTTGTCCCGGGCGATTTTCAGGATCGCCCCATTGGCCTCTTCGGCATCCCTGGCCCAGATGATCCTGACACCGTTGGCCGTGGCATTTTTTTCAAATGCCGTTAGCAGTTCCGGCAGCCGGGCAACGGCTTCGGACCGGATCACCGCACCGTAATCCGATCCTGCGACAGGATCGGCAAAGGAAGCCATGGCCTGCTTCCGCATCACGTTCAGGGCCAGCGGCAGCAGACTCAGAAAGGCCTGTGACTGGGGATTGTTAATCTCGGTGTTGGCAATTTCCAGAAATTGTTCCGTTCGGATTTTCATGCGGGGCCTCCCTGTTGACTGTCGACCAGAAAATTGGCCAGATGAACCGCTTTCCGGTCCGGATGGTGACGTTTCAGGTAACCGGCAATATTCAACAGACAGCCGGGTTCGCTGATAATCAGGACATCCGCACCGCTGTCGATGAAATTTCTGGTTTTTGCCTTGACCATGGCTTCGGATATGTTGGGAAAATTGAAGGAGAACTCTCCCCCGAAGCCGCAACAGACTTCGGCACTGTTCAGGGGCACCAGTTCTGTACCCCTGACCCCCTGTATCATCTGTTTCGGTTGTTCCGAGATACCCAGTCCCCTCAGGTTCTTACACGATTCATGAAAAGCGGCTTTCCCCTCGAATTGGGAGCCGATATCCGTCACCTTCAGAATATCGACCACGTACTGGGAAAGCTCATAGGTTCTGGCCGCAACCGACGCCGCCCGTTCCAGCCACTCCGGCTCATCCTGCAGCAGCCGGGGATAGTCATATCTGAGCGTATAGATACAGGAGCCCGAGGGACAGACAATGACCGCATCCTTTTCAAACACCGATATAAAGTGTTTGGCCGCTTCCCGGGCCGGTTGCCGGTATCCTGCGGAAATCGCGGGCTGTCCGCAGCAGGTCTGTTCTTCGTGATAGACCGGCGTTTTTCCCAGAATTCGCAACAGGTGGTAAACGGCTTCCCCGATTTCCGGCATCAGAAGATCTGCCGTGCAGGGGATGAACATGGACACTTCAGTCATTGGAACTCCTTGAACGTTTTTGAGAACAACCATTCTGGTCAGCCAGGATCAGAGCAGGCAGATGCGGTGCGTTTTCCCGGGGGTTGATTCCGTTGCAGCGCATTGATCATATGAAATTGGATTTCCCAGGTCAAGGGCAGATTTTGTCCGTTTCACCGATACCGGCCCAGTACCCTTCCCACAGCGGGGGTTTCAATCCAAGTCCGGCCGATGACGGTCAGAAAAAATTCCCACTAGCCCGGCCAACGGTTTTACTGTATGTTTCAGTTGCAGGTTGTTTTTAAATAGCCGGCAGATCAGATGCCGGAGGTACAACGAAGGATGAAAAATAGCGATGCCTTCCCGTGCCTGTCATAAAGCCCTTTCAATTGCGGATTCGTTTCAAGATGATCCAGGACTTGCTTTGCTCAAACAGTTGGGGTCTCGGACGCTTCGCTTCGTCAAGATCATCTAAGAAACTGCTCCAAGCAATTGAAACAGCTCTATGACAGTCACTCAGCTGAGCTTGTTTTCCTTCATGATCTCCGTGTCTCTGTGGCGAGTGTTTTTCATACAAAATGAAGAGAAACTGAATAATCAACCCCCAACCGGATGGTGACGTATGAAACTGACAAGGGATGAGATCAAGAATGCACTGAACGTGTGGAATCAGGCCTGGGCCGACTATAATCTGGAGGGCGTGATTGCCCTGTTTGATGATAACATTCTGTTCGACAACTGGACGGGCGGTCAGGTCAAGGGCAAGACCCCACTGTTTAAGGCCTGGGAGCCCTGGTTTAAAAACAACGGCGGCTTCCGGTTCTCGGAGGAAGACACCTTTATTGATGTCGAGCTGCAGAAAGTGCTCTATCAATGGCGGCTCGACTGGCCGTCGACCGAAAAAGGGTTTGAAGGAAAACCGGAAGTACGGCGGGGCGTTGATGTCATGACATTCCAGAATGGAAAAATCATCAGCAAACTGACCTACTGCAAAACGACGATTGACATCCAGGGTGACCGGAAACGGTTGTCTGTGGGGTAACCATTTCCTGAATGCGTCATCCTCATGCAACCCCCTGAAAGATCGGTACCCTCACTGAACCCATGGGGGTCGGTGGTTCTCAAAAAAAAATATTCCCTGATTGAGGACTCTTTTATTGCTTGAATGATATCCTTAGTGAGAAACTCAATTTTTATCGATATCTGCTTTTTACCCATTATTTCGGACACCGTATCATGGAAATCACCCACATTCTGCAACAATCCATTCTCCCGTTTCTGCAACAGTATGCCGTCTTTATTGTAGGCGTTCTGGCAATTCTGCTGCTGTTCAAGAGTCGACTCCTTGCCAAAATATACAAGGTCAAAATGATCTCCCCTCCCGATGCCAATAAAGTGCTGCGACAAAGCCTGTTTCTGGATATTCGGTCATCCAGGGAAGTGGAAAATGGACCTAAAATCAAAGGATCGAAGTTTGTTCCCCTGTATCAGCTATCAAAAAAAATGGACGAATTGAAGCAGATTGGTACGGAAAAGAAGGTGATCCTTGTCTGTCACTCCGGGGGCAGAGCATACGGAGCTGCTGTAAAACTGAGAAAGGCCGGTTTCACCGATGTCAATATCCTGAAGGGGGGCCTGCTTGCCTGGAAAAAAGAAGGGTACCTGGGCTCAAAAAAGAAAAAGAAGAAATCCCGGAAATGATCAGGAAGAGAATGGGTTAAGGATTCTCTTCCTGACCAGAGATGTCATCTGAAATGCTTATTTGCGGTGCCTCTCTTTTCCTGCTTTTTTGATCAGTACCTGGTCCTGGCCGGTAAAACCGGTGCCGTCGAACAACTCCCCGGTTAACTGCAGCTGGAGAGTTTCCCCATGTTCCAGCTCACGTCCCAGTTCCGACTCCAGGGCGACGACCAGATCGTTGACATCAAACCGGACCTGCATATCCCGAATCCTGTCCTTTTTGTCGACTTTACAACGATCAACGGATTTGCCCTTTTTCCGGGTTCTGGTGACCAGAGACCGGGTACGGATGTCCTTGATGGTCACTTTGACATCGCCTTTTTTGTGATGACGCTCCGGTTCAACCCCAGCCAGCCGGAGTGTCTCGGGATCAATATCGGCCACATCCAGGCTGTCCGAACCCATGATGGCCACCGGCAGGGACAGGTGCCCACGGTGCGGGTTTCTGCTGACCAGCATCTCATTTCTGCAGTCTTTGGGGTCTATGTTGATGACCACTGTCTGCGCACTGGCCGCTTGAAAAATCGCAAAGGGTGAAAACGAACTCACCAGACCACAGATGATATCGGCGTTCATGTCCAGCGATGTGGTCACGTTGACCCAGGCCTCGTTTTCAAAATGGTTCAGGGCCAGCTGGGACTCATCTCCGAAAGTGACGCCACTGTAGTCAATACACACCTCGACCGGTCCATCGAAAACAGCCGTGGTGTCAATCTCGTAGTAGAGCGGGGGGTCCCCCAACATGAAACCCGCCGGGGGCGGATCGCCGGCCTCACTGGTGGTCAGGGTGGTGGTGCCTCCCTGGGTTACATTACTGAAGGTCAGGGACACCGGCTGCGTGCCCGTGACCGGATCGGTGGGCTGGGAGACGACATCAGCGCCCAGATCCGTGTTGGTCAGTTCCGTCTCCGGCCCCACCCGGAGAAAGGGGTATGAGATCCCGTCTGGTGCTACAATGGTCAATATATTACCGGAAACGGTCAGCGGTACTGGACTGTCCTCGGGGTCCATGCCCCCGTTGTTTTGACCGGTGAGGTTCAGCTCCTGGTCGTACAGCAAATCAAAATTCAGGCTCGCCCCATCCCAGGTATAGGTTCCGTATTCCACATGCCCCATCTCCTGCGCCGATGGTTTCAGCCACCATAACCAATAGCCGTCGGCGAAAAACGTCAGGCTGAGTTTTCCCGAAACCGAGGTGTTGGTTCCAGCGGGGGCAATATCGTTGGTCCAGGTCCCGACGATGGGATTGTTCTCATCCACGATCCTGTTAAACACCAGATCCATAGGGGGATCCACGATTTTGAACGTCAAAACATCCCCCGTAACCGGGACATTCAGGCGGGAGTTGGGCGGAAAATCCATGCCCTGGTCGCCCTCCCCGGTCAGGGCGACCTCCTGGTCGAACCGGGATGAGATGACAAGGGTCTGCCCGTCGTGGCTGTAGGTACCGAACCCGAAGTACCCCTCTTCCGTCGGGCTGTTCTTCAACCAGGTGAAGTAGTACCCGTCCGGGTAGAAGGTCATCAGGGGAGCCCCGGTGACGCTGTTGACCTCATCCATCGGCCATTTCCAGCTGCCGAAGATAGGCGGGGCAATGTTCCGTCCCACCCGCACATTATCGAAGGTGGCAGTAATCGTGCCCGGGTATATAACCCCATCCAGTCGCGTCCCGATCCCCTTGAACGGACTGTTGGCCGGGCCTGCCACCGGGCTGCCTGCTGCGACCGGATCGAAGGTCGCGGGCGGGTTGTCATCCAGCTGAAAATGGAACAGGGCGCCATCCCAGGCCAGCGAAAGCTTGTGGGTCGTTCCAGGCGCCACGCTGCCCAGTGAAATCGTGCCACTTAAACTCTGGTATTGTGAATAGACCGGCCCGGCGAATTTTCCGACTGTGGCCTCCACCAGGGTATCCCGGATATAGATCTCGGACCAGACTTCACCGACGGTGCTGCCAGGCTGGCCACCCGGGGTTCCGTCATTGTAGAATGTCCCATAGAGACGGGCTCTCAAACCCGAGGCACTGACCGAATCATACTCATCAATCGTCACATCTGCCGATATCGCCTGGATGCTTTCAGGAGATTGAAGTATCGTATGATTGCTGGTCGTCTGAGGGACTGCGCTGTTCTGCCAGATCCGGGAGAGGAGTTTCCCGTCCTGAACCTGCCTGACAAAATTGTCGGTCTGCCATCTGGTTGGATCAAACTGGACGCTACTTTCAAAATCGTCATACAGGGAGCCGTTAACCGTCACATTGTCAAAAGCCACTGCGACAAAACCGGATCCCATATCATAGTTGGTGCCGATGTCCTTGAAATTTTTGTTGGCGAGACCATAATACGGGGCGTCTGCTGACGTATCCAGTACGACTGGCGACCCACCGTCCAGTTGAAATGAGAAGCGGGTGCCTCCATCCCAGCTGACAGACAGGTTGTGGGCAGCCCCGACGGTGGCATTTCCCAGGTATGCACCTGTCAAACCCACCTGGCCTGCAGCCGAGCAGAAACTGTCGGTGCACTTGTTAATGCCGACATTGACAGATGTGTTCATCATGAAGTTGACTGCTACGAGAACATCACCCACATGACTGCCCACCTGCGCTCCGGGTGACCCATCATTGTAAAACGTACCCAGTATCCTGGCCCGGATGCCACTGCAGTCTGTGCAGGCAACCGTCTTCAGGGTGACATCCGTCGAGATTGACTGAATGGTTTCCGGGGATGCAAAAGAAAGGGTATTCATGACCCCCTGCAGGGTTTCGTCATGTTCAAAAATGGCCTGACCGTTTTCAATGAAATGAACAGTGGTTTCGCCTCCCAGCCATTTAAAGGGATCCAGTTTGCCGCTGTTGAAATCGTCAAAAAGCGGCAGGGTTGCGGCGTGCAGTTTTGGAATTGGAAAGAGAACCAGCATGATCACCGTCAGGACGACGAACAGGGCCGGTGGCAGGAAACAGCGTCTCGCTGTGACATTGGTTTCTGTTTTTTTCATCGGGGGTCCTCCCAGGATTAGGTTCTGTAATTCTTGGTATGGATCCGAATAACCTGAAAAATTCAGCTCACCTCATAACAGCCATCATCATATCTTCCGGTTACCGGGAACGTTGTTTGATTCTGATGGATCGCTTTTCTGAAATAGTGCCACCTCTAAAGACACATCTCGCCGCTGGCCTTTTCCGTTCAATGTGGAAAATTCCGGTCATGCCATCGGCAATCGATGAAAAGGCGCTGTATTTTTTCCTAATGGATTGGATTCGGTTTTGTCAAGCATCAAAATGCCTGTCATGTCACTCAAAATACAGGGGAACAATGTGACTAAAGGAGCGCGGGTCGGTGGAACCCGGCTGTCAACGCATGCCGGTCTTTTAAAAAATTATGCGACTGTCCCATACGCCATTTTTCCACACGGTCAATGGGGGGAAATAGTGGTCCTTAACAATTAAGGGGCACCTTGATGAACTGGAACTCGGTCAGCATCAAAGGGTTGGTCTTTCAAGAACCCTGGACACCAGGGATGGCTTCCAGGAGCTCCATGGATGGACTCGTGCGTTTCTTGAAAAATCGACCCGTTGGCGCTGAACCGGTCGCTTAAGTTGGCGACATTGACTCAGCTGAGCTTGATCTCCTTCCTGATCTCCCTGTCTCTGTGGTGAGTGTTTTTCATGCATAAAGAGTGACTGATTATAGGAATCCCTTGATAAAACGGCTTTTTTTCTGTAGGGTAGAGGGTAAAGTGATGGGGGTTGACGGGGTTTTGCAGCTGGTTTCGAAGAGACCCGGTTTCCGCTGTCCTTTTTGATCTTGGCCAACGCCTGTACCCCCCGGAATCGTTTCCTGAGGTGAGAGAAACCAGGCACCCCGGGATTGACGACCAAGGGACTTTACACGCATTTGCATTTCAAATAAATTTCAGTTGGATCACTATATTCCCAAGTATTTCGTGGAGGAAACATTTTGATTGAGACTTTCAAGCACTATGATCCCGGCTACTATTATGATGAACTGATCGAGTCCATCGGCAAGCCCCGCCCGGGGGCGCAACTGATTGTAGAGAAGATCGAATCCCTGTCCCCGGGGGGGCTCATCATGCGCCAGAAAGCCGCCGAAGCCCTGCTCCTGAAAATGGGGATCACCTTCAATGTGTATGGTCGTGACGAGGGTACGGAAAAGATCTTCCCCTTCGATATCATTCCCCGGATTGTGTCCCGGGAAGACTGGCAGCAGATTGAAGATGGACTGAAACAGCGCATTTTCGCGCTCAATGAATTTATCCAGGATATCTACAACGACAAGAAGATTCTCAAGGATAACATCATTCCCCGGGAGCTGATTCTTTCCAGCCGCACCTATCGCAAAGAGTGCGAGGGGTTCACGCCGCCGCGGGGTATCTGGTGCCATGTTACGGGTACGGACCTGGTTCGGGACCGGGATGGTCAGTTTTATGTCCTGGAGGACAACCTGCGCTGCCCTTCCGGTGTCTCCTATGTCCTGGAAAACCGACAGGTTCTGAAGCGGACGTTCCCCCAGGTATTTGAAGCGTCCCATGTGCGCGCGGTGGACGACTACCCAACGAAACTGATTGAAATGCTGGCCCATCTTGCCCCGGAGAGTGTCCAGGATCCGACCATCGCCGTGCTGACCCCGGGGATCTTCAACAGCGCTTACTTCGAACACTCGTTTCTCGCCCAGCAGATGGGGGTGGAATTGGTGGAGGGCCAGGATCTGGTGGTCAGCGACGGCTTTGTACACATGCTCACCACCAAGGGCCTGAAACGGGTGGATGTTCTCTACCGGCGGATTGATGACGATTTTATCGATCCGGCTGTCTTTCGACCGGATTCCCTGCTGGGGGTCAAGGGCCTGATCGACGTGTACAAGGCAGGCAGGATCGCCATGGCTAATGCCCCGGGAACGGGTGTGGCAGACGACAAGGTGATCTATGCCTATGTACCGCAGATCATCAAGTATTACACGGGGGAGGATCCCATTCTGCCGAACGTACCGACCTACATCTGCTGGGATGACAAGGACCGGCAATACGTGCTGGAGCACCTGGACCAACTGGTGGTCAAGGCTGCCAATGAATCCGGCGGCTACGGTATGCTGATCGGCCCCCATGCCACGGATGCGGAAAGGGCTTCGTTTGCCGAGAAGATCAAGGCCGAGCCCCGCAATTACATGGCCCAGCCCACCATCAATCTCTCCCGGGTGCCGACCATTGTCGGTGACGCTATTGAGGGCCGCCATGTCGATCTGCGCCCCTATATCCTTTACGGAAAAGAGCTGTATGTACAACCCGGTGGACTGACCCGCGTGGCCCTGACCCGGGGGTCCCTGGTGGTCAACTCCTCCCAGGGCGGCGGAAGCAAGGATACCTGGGTAATTTAAACCATGAGAGAGGAAGCACTTTCAGATTCACATCAATGTCGTTAACTTAAGACTGTTCTGCACCATAGGGATGTCATTTCAAGAAACGCATAAATCCATCCTGGAGCTCCGGGAAGCCATCCATGGCTTCCCAGGTTCTTGAAATGGCACCCCTATGGTGCGCTGACAATTGAGAAAAGCCTTTTAAGTTAACGACATTGAGATTCACATTTTAGAACACCAATAAAGGAGAACGGGTCATGTTGAGCCGTGTGGCAAACTCAATCTACTGGATGTGCCGTTACATCGAACGGGCTGAAAACGTGGCCCGTTTCATCAGTGTCAATCTCAACCTGTTGCTGGACATGCCCTCAGAAAAGGGGAAACACTGGGAGCCGCTGGTCATGATCACCGGCGATCAGCAACAGTTTGAAAAAAACAATCCCACTTACGACCAGGAATCGGTGATCAACTTTCTCACCTTCGACAGGGAATACCCCAATTCCATTCTCTCCTGCCTGGCCGGCGCCCGGGAAAACGCCCGTTCCATTCGTGAAATCATCTCATCGGAAATGTGGGAGCATCTCAATAATGCCTACCTGGAACTGGCCGACAACAGCAGTCGCTCTTTTGTCCTGGAGGATCCCCACCGTTTTTTCAAGATCATCCAGATGCGCAGCCTGATGTTCAACGGCCTGATGAACTGCACCATGAGTCACGGGGAGGCCTGGAATTTCGGCCAGATCGGAACCATGATCGAGCGGGCGGATAAAACCTCCCGCATCCTGGATGTCAAATACTTTATGCTGCTGCCCCAGGCGGACCTGGTGAATACCCCCATCGACAATATTCAGTGGACGGCCGTGCTCAAATCCGCCAGCGCCTTTGAAATGTTTCGCAAAGAGTATCATTTGATCACTCCCCGCAAGGTGGCAGAATTCCTGATTTTTAATCTACAGTTCCCCCGTTCCATGCGTCACTGTATTTCGAAGGTCAAAAGCTATCTTCACGCCATCACCGGTTCCCCGGAGAAATCGACCCACAACGCTGCTGAAAAATATCTGGGCCGTCTGGAAGCGGATCTTGAGTATTCCGATATCGAAGAGGTGATGAATTCCGGCATGCATGAGTACCTGGACAACGTCCAGGTTCGGCTGAACCAGGTAGACACGGCGATTGGCGTGACCTTCTTCAACATGAAACCACCCGCCGGGACTGCTGGTAACCAGCAACAGTACCAGTAGGCCCTGAAAGCAATCAAAGGGAGATGCCCCGCTCCAGAAGGCAGGAGTATCGACCTTCACCCATATAAGGATAACCCGTGGGAATCCATGTCAAACTGAATCACAAAACGTCGTACCGGTATGATCGAGCCATCAATCTCTTTCCCCAGATCGTGCGGCTCAGACCTGCGCCCCACTGTCGGACACCGATACTCAGCTACTCCATGACAGTGACGCCAGAGGAGCACTTTATCAACTGGCAGCAGGATCCATTCAGCAACTACCTGGGTCGCCTGGTATTTCCCGAGAAGACCACCGAGTTTGAGGTGGAGGTGGACCTGGTAGCTGAGATGATCATCATCAATCCCTTCGATTTCTTCCTGGAATCGGATGCCGAGACGTTTCCCTTTCAATACGATGCGGAACTCAAAACGGATCTGGCACCCTATCTGGCCAGGGAGACCCCCGGGGAGAAACTGGCCGCCTTTCTGGCAACCATCGACCGCAGTCCCAGACAAACCAACGATTTTCTGGTTGACCTGAACCAGCTGTTGAGTCGGACGATTCGTTACCTGATCCGCATGGAACCCAATGTCCAAAGCTGTGAAGACACCTTGACCCTGGGAAGCGGTTCCTGCCGGGATTCGGCCTGGCTGCTGGTCAATATCCTGCGTCATCTGGGTCTGGCCTCCCGCTTTGTCTCCGGTTACCTGATTCAGCTGAAAACCGATGTCAAGTCGCTGGACGGTCCCTCCGGACCGGAAGCGGATTTTACCGATCTGCATGCCTGGACGGAAGTCTACCTTCCCGGAGCCGGATGGGTGGGTATGGATCCGACCTCCGGGCTTTTTGCCGGCGAAGGCCACATTCCCCTGGCCTGCTCCCCTGAACCCCAGAGTGCGGCCCCGGTTTCCGGATCCCTGGAAAAATGCGAGGTGGAATTCAGCCATCACATGAGTGTGACACGCATCCTGGAAGCCCCCCGTTCCACCAAACCTTACCCGGAACCGGTCTGGCAGGCGATCGTCGGGCTGGGGGATCAGGTCGACCGCGAACTGGAAGCGGCGGATATCCATCTCACCATGGGTGGTGAGCCGACCTTTGTTTCCATCGACGATATGGATGGTGACCAGTGGAACACGGGCGCCCTGGGAGAGGAGAAACGGGCGCTGTCTGAAACCCTGATGAAGCGATTGCGTCAAAAGTGGGCCCCTGGTGGACTGCTCCATTACGGCCAGGGAAAATGGTATCCCGGAGAGTCGCTGCCCCGCTGGGCCCTGGGCTGTTACTGGCGCAGGGATGGGAAACCGGTCTGGAGCGACGACCAGTGGATCGCCGATACGTCCAGGGATTATGGGTTCGGAACCGCCGAAGCCAAACGGTTGATCGAGACCCTGGCCGATATTCTGTCCGTGAGCCGCAAGTTTATCCGGGAAGGCTATGAGGATACCCTGTACTACCTGCTTCAGGAAAGGAACCTGCCGGTGAACGTGGATCCCGGCGACCCGAAACTGGAAGACCCGGAAGCCCGGGCCCGCCTGGTGAAAACCTTTGAGCGGGGCCTGGGAGCCGTGGTCAGCTACACGCTGCCCCTGCAGTACGGCTCCTGGAAGAGCGGTCCCTGGCCAGTCCGGGGAGGAAAGCTGTTTCTGCTGCCCGGCGACTCACCCGCCGGTCTGCGCCTGCCCCTGGATTCACTGCCCTGGGTTTCCAAGGAAGACCTTCCCTGGGATTATCCCCTGGATCCCCTCGCGGATCGGGGTCCCCTCCCGGAACTGCGCACGGACCAGATGAGCCTGCAGGGTTTTCCCGAGGGCCGGGTGGGAGAGGGGATCCGCACCCAGCCCAAACCTTTTGACGATCCACAGCCGATGGCCAATGAGAGCGCCGCCTGGCTGATCCGCACAGCCTTGTGCGTTCAGCCCCGGGATGGCCGTCTCTATGTATTCATGCCCCCGATCACCTCGCTGGAAGGATACCTGGAACTGGTGACCGTCGTCGAGACAGCCGCACAACAGACCCGGATGCCGGTGATCATTGAAGGGTACACCCCCCCCTTTGACCCCCGTCTCAACAATCTCAAGATCACACCGGATCCGGGTGTGATCGAGGTCAATATCCAGCCGCTGCAAAGTTGGCGGGAAATGGTGGATGTCACCACCTCGCTTTATGAGATGGCCCGTGAAACCCGTCTCGGCACGGAAAAATTTATGCTGGACGGCCGTCATACCGGCACCGGGGGTGGCAATCATATCACCATCGGCGGGGCCACTCCGGCCGAAAGCCCCTTTCTGCGCCGACCGGACCTGTTACGCAGTTTTATCACCTTCTGGAACAACCATCCGTCCCTCTCCTTTCTGTTTTCCGGGCTCTTTATCGGACCCACCAGCCAGCAGCCACGAATCGACGAAGCCCGGCACGACAGTCTTTATGAACTTGAGATCGCCTTTGCCGAAATGGAGCGGCAGATGGCTCCGGAAAATCCCTGCCCGCCCTGGCTGGTCGACCGCCTTTTCCGCAACCTGCTGGTCGATGTCAGCGGAAACACCCATCGGGCGGAATTCTGCATTGACAAGCTCTTCTCGCCGGACAGCGCCTCGGGAAGACTGGGTCTGCTGGAGTTCAGGGCCTTTGAGATGCCGCCCCATGCCCGCATGAGTCTCGCCCAGCAATTGCTGATGCGGATTTTCGTGGCCTGGTTCTGGAAAACGCCCTACCGCCAGGATCTGGTTCGCTGGGGAACAAGACTCCATGACCGGTTCATGCTGCCCCAGCCGATTTTCGATGATTTCAGCGATGTGCTGCAACAGCTCAATCAGGCCGGCTACCCTGTCTCTGCGGATTTCTTTCACCCCCACGTCGAGTTTCGGTTTCCCATTTACGGGAAAGTGACCTATCTGGGTATCGAAATCGAGCTGCGACAGGCGCTGGAACCGTGGCATGTACTGGGTGAGGAGCCCGGCGGCGGTGGAACGGCGCGTTATGTGGACTCATCATTGGAGCGCCTGCAGGTGAAAGTGTCCGGCATCACCGATGATCGCTATATCATCACCTGTAACCGCAGACGCCTGCCGCTGCAGCCGACCCCTGTGGCAGGGGTCTATGTAGCCGGTGTCCGGTACCGGGCCTGGCAGCCCCCGGCCTGCCTGCATCCGACAATCGGCGTGCACACCCCGCTGGTGATCGACCTGTTTGACACCTGGACGGGTCTGACAGTGGGCGGCTGCACCTATCATGTCGGGCATCCCGGTGGACGGAGCAACGAGGTATTTCCGGTCAACAGCTATGAAGCGGAAGCCCGTCGGCACGCACGATTCATTCCCGGGGGGCATACACCCGGCCTCCGCACAGTCATCCCGCCGGCC
>Ga0180009_10005686_pt1 | contig 13295 bp, 12 predicted proteins | sample OS_PC_MetaG_FD_123537 | JGI IMG/M metagenome (GOLD analysis project Ga0180009, IMG submission 123537) | Groundwater microbial communities from the Aspo Hard Rock Laboratory (HRL) deep subsurface site, Sweden - OS_PC_MetaG | ecosystem: Environmental > Aquatic > Deep subsurface > Groundwater... | reverse complement strand
TCTCGATTGGAACCGGAATTTCCGCCAACCAGAAAGTTGTGGATCTGTGTGACCGATATGATCAGGTATACGGAACACTGGGGTTTCATCCACATTATGCTTCCAAATTTGACCCTGCGCATCTGGATTGGATCAAAAACAAAATCCGTGAAAACAGGAAGATTGTTGGGGTCGGCGAATGTGGATTCGACTTGTATTATCACCGATCAAGCCTGAAAGACCAGAAAAAGGCATTTTCCGTCCAGTTGGACCTGGCCGTGGAAGCCGCGGTTCCCGTTGTTATACATGCCCGTGATGCTGATGTGGAGACAAGAGATATTCTAAAAGGCTATCATGGAAAAGAACTGCGGGGAGTGATCCACAGCTTTACATCAACTGTTGAACAAGCACGCTATCTGCTCGATTTCGGGTTTTATATCTCTTTTAATGGTATCAGTACCTATCAACAGGCCGATCAGGTCCGGGATGTGCTGAAGTATATTCCAACAGATCGAATTCTGCTGGAAACAGATGCTCCATATTTGAGTCCGGTGCCATTGAGAGGAAAACCCAACGTCCCAGGGAATGTTTCCATTATCGGTCGTTATATTGCCGAATTTCTAGGCCTTTCTCCAGATCTGCTGGCAGAACTTGTATTAAAGAATACACTAACGTTATTCCATAGAATTGAATATGAACATTAAGGTTTTGGTTTTTGCGCATTTAAAGGAGCTGATAGGTTCCGGTTCTATCGATCTCGAACTAGATGATGGCGCAACTGGTGGCGATGTATTACAAAAAATGGAATCTTCCTTTCCCCAGATAAAGGAACATCGCAAATACTTGAAGCTGTCAATGAACGGTGAGTATATCAATGTGGACGCCACTATCCGTCATGGTGCCGAGATTGCCATTTTTCCGCCGGTGAGCGGGGGTTGAGAGGGGATTTATGTTTGAAATAGTCGATCATGCAATTGATCTTGACCGTGTCACTACCAAGGTTTCATCTCCGGAAGCAGGCGCTATCGTTACATTTATTGGTGTAACACGTAATTTTACCGGCGAGATGCAGGTAGTCAGCCTACAGTACGAAGCTTATACATCCATGGCCATTTCCATGATGAAGAAAATTGGCGAGATGGCAGCAAAATCCTATGACATTAAAAAAATCGCGATTACACACCGTATCGGCGAAGTTCGCGTAGGTGAAGCGAGCGTTGTGATTGCCGTGTCTGCAAGTCATCGAAAACCGGCTTTTCTGGCCTGTGAATATGCAATTGATACCTTAAAGGAGATCGTTCCAATTTGGAAAAAGGAATTAATGACCAGCGGTGAGCAAAAATGGATTGCCAATAATCCTGCCTTTAAATAGATTTTAATTTGTAATATCATTAGATTAGAGGAAAACCGGGGTTATGGGGTATAAACATTTTACAATTTCTGACAGTCAACGCAAAGAGTATGCGTCAGGCTTTCTTCTCGATCTGATGATCAATAGAGGCTACCAGTATTCGGTTGTATTGGAGGATGCTGACAAAGACCTAGAACCCCTGTTTGTCTATATGATGTCGAGGGATTACCTGACATTGGATAAAGAAAACAACTATACACATACCGTCAAAGGATTGGAAAAACTTGAAAATCTGAAGAAACGTTATGAGGAGTACCTGGCTCATTTCGACCTTTTTTGTGCGGTAGACCTTGAAACAGGAGAGTTCGCATTTGAGAAGATTTTCGAACTTGAGGATGATGAGTGGGAGTTGTATGTCAATGATGAAAGGTTTGTCGATTTGCGTATCGCCGTGGCGTGGTTTAAAAAGATTAATCCTTCTGATTTTGTCTTTCTCAGCTTTCTGAAAGAGGGACAGTTCAATGTTAGTAACAACAACTGGCAGTTTGATATTTTAAGCGGCCTGATATGGGAACAGATAGAGGAGATTATTGACACCGCGATCCAAATTGAGGAACTCGAGTATCTATCGGAGGAGGGATCAATTATTAACGGGATGCAGGTAATAGAGGATGTTATCCGGCAGGGAGCCAAACTGAGTGAAAAATTGTATCGTGAAGAGGAAAATCTGAAGCATGAGAACGGTGAGTATCCCAATGACTATTATGATTCTGAGTATGGTAACCATGTCGTCACGACTTATGAGAGTTATTACGATCCCTTCTTTATTAACCCGATCTGGTATATTTTTTAGCTGAGATTGAACGACCCGATACTGGTGCATAGTCGCTGTTAAATCCAGTAGCCCACCTTAATTCTTATTCTATTCGAAATACAGCGCCCGGGAAAATGGATCGATCACAGGGTACCTGATGACTGAATCCTCAAAAAAGTGTGTATTCGTAAGACAATGTCATTAACTTATGCGAATGGTTCCACACCAACAGTTCCGATTTTCAAGAAACGCATTCATCTTTCCTGGAGCTCCGGGAAGCCATCCCTGGCTTCCAAGGTTCTTGAAAACCAGAACTGTTGGTGCTTGGCAAGAATAGATTGTTTAAGTTAACGGCATTGATTCGTACGAGATTGTTTTCGGGTGGGGCTTCCGTGCAGATTTAATGAAATGGAAGAGAAACTTACGAAGTGTTGACCTCGGTTAGTGTTGTGTGTTGGACAGCCATAAAATGACGGGTTTTATGGCTGTTTGAATGCGAATGAGAAAACCCGTGAGGGGGGCTAGACAGTTCTGACATTTACCGCGCAAGGGCCTTTGCGTCCTTCTCCAATTTCATATTCAACAGGCTCTCCTTCTTTAAGTGTATCTCCCTGTATTTCAGAGTGATGAACAAAAATGTCACCGCCTGTTTCCTGCTCAATAAATCCATAACCTTTATCTTTTTTGAACCACTTAACCTTACCTTTTGGCATCCTGACCTTTGTTTTCAATTATAGTAAATGAAAAGCTCTTTCGGAACAAACGCGGTTTCAGATTATAAAGAAAACCAGAATAAATCAAGGTGTTTTTTAAAGGTCGCCCTTCTGTCTTAACCAATTGTTTAAAAAGTGGATAAATTCTAAATCAAGATGCATTTTCATCTTTAACCGGAACAACTCAGGGAGTTCATTTTTGTTGGGTTCCAGTTTTACCCAGTCTTTTTCTGTGCATATCAGATAGTCATACGGCTGTTTTTCAGCAAACCGATTGATACGATCTATTGTTTCAAGGTCGTAGACCTGATGATCATTAAAAATCAGATGGTCTAGAACAATAGCACCGGTCGCCTGAATGGTTTTGGTGAAGCTGTATGGATTCCCGATTCCTGAGACTAGCAGGCATTTTCTGTTTTCCAGACAGGCGGGAGAGAGAGGATCCGGATTGGAAGAGGAAAATAACTGGTCTGGAAGAAACTGACTGTCGAATTGTCGGGTCCCTTTACTCAGATGGCGGTGAATCTTTTCCCGGATCGCTTGAGATGCGACCAGATTGGATTTTGTATAGATGATGATATCTGCACGCGAAAGGCTGTCCAGAGGTTCCCGCAATGGCCCTAGAGGGATGATCTGACCGTTGCCGATCCCAGAGACGGTGTCTATGAGCAGGATATCAAGATCGCGATTTAATTTGAGATGCTGCATACCATCATCAAGAAGGAGAATATCGGCATCCATCTGTGCCTGTTTAGCTGATGCCACCCGATCTGGAGATATATAGATGGCAATGTGCGGATGATGATGAAAAAGAAGCAACGGTTCATCACCAAATCGGTCGGGGTCTCCCGCACCGGCTGTTTCCCGATTCAATATCTGAACCTTTTCGGTACGTTTGGCCATGTAACCCCGAGTCAAAACAGCCGGTTTTAGCTCCTTTTCACTCATGAATGAGAGAAGCCAGTCGATCAGAGGCGTTTTTCCGGTTCCTCCAACTGTGATATTTCCAACTGATATGACGCTCACCTGCGCGTTCCAACCATTTTTTAATCTTAAATGATAGGCCGTCAGCCAGATGGAGACCAGGCACCTGTATACCAGGCTCAATCCCTTCAGAAAAAACCATTTCCCCATATTCTTCCAGGTCAACTCAATTTGAAAATCGAGAAAAGCCATACAACAGGAATGGGGTTTAAAGGTGAACGGTCTGTGCTGGTGAGAAGTATGTTGTGATATCCTTTGCAGCCTGTTTAATATCTTCTGCTGAGATCGTCGTCTCAAATTGAATGCTCTTCATGGAAAAATTGTATTTCCGATCATAATAATTCAATAGAATATATTCAAAACAGGATTGATATTTTTGTTCATCAAAATCCGTGATCAGATTTTGGACATTCTTTGTTCCCAGGTCTCTTGTCAGTTTCAAGATGGTTTCTCGAATCTCTCTCAGAGAATCCGGGTTTTTATTAATATACTCTGTGACCGTTCTGAGCGCACGCTTGCTGATGGACGCCTCCAGCAGGATCGCCCGGCCTGTTTTCATTTGCCCGAACAGTTTTGCGGGAAGGCTGATATTGCCGATCTTGCGGCTTTCACCCTCGATAAATACGGGACGGGTATTGTCCAGTGCCTCAAGTCTTTTCAAAAGGGCTGCATCGAATGACTTCTGAGACACAGGACGCTTGCCGATAGCACCGAACATGGAACCCCTGTGCTGAGCCAGACCTTCAAGATCCAATGTGTTGTCAAGCTGATATAGAACAAGGGTTTTCCCTACACCGGTTTTTCCATGCAGAATGACCGGATGATTCAAGGTAAACTGATCCAGTTTTTCCAGATTCCAAATACGAAAATCCTTATAGCCACCGATCATTTGCATTGCGGTATAACCCTGCGTGCAGAGGAACGATGTGATGACTTGGGAACGCAGACCCCCCCTGGCACAAAAGACAGCCAGAATTTTATCCTTTGGTAACTGATTGAACTGATCGAGAAAAGTGGATATTTTGGGTTCAAACAGTTTATATCCCTTTTCAATAGCGGGTTGCTGACCATACTGCCTGTAAAGGGTTCCTATCAGGGAACGCTCGATATCCGTCAATAGCGGAATATTTTGTGCGCCCGGGATGGTCCCTGCTTCAAACTCATTTGGGGATCGCACATCGATGATTGTGACATCTTGTCTATCCCAGATGGCATCAATGGATATTTGGGGGGGCGTCTGCTGGTGGAGGTCTTTTTTCATGAATGGCAGTGACTGGTTTATCTGAAGGAGAGAAATCCTGTTAAGCGGGCGCAGTATTTTTGCTGTCAAGGCTGTTTCGATTTCCCGGTGTTCCCTTGGTATGGGTTTCTGTCTCCTCCGGACCAGCAATGACAGCCCGGTTCCGTCCCGCTGCTTTCGCCTGATAGAGTGCCTTATCCGCTGCAGAAATGAGGTCAATGGCAGTACTCCCGTGATCTGGAAGCAGTGCAATACCTAAAGAGATCCTGATGTTCGGCAGTAATTTTTTTCGGTGCCGAATTGGCTCTCCATTTTCGACTATCAGACGCAGATCTTCAGCTCTTTGCATCGCAACCTTTCTGTCTGTTCCAGGTAGTACCAACACGAATTCCTCGCCACCAAAACGACAGGCGATATCCTCTTTCCGGGAGTTTTTTACCAGAAGTTTGCTTAGATGCTGCAGCACCATATCTCCGGCAATATGACCGTAGGTATCGTTAAATATTTTAAAGTGATCCGCATCGAGCATGATGAGACCCAGGGGGATTTTCTGACGTTTTGCCTTGGAGATTTCTCTTTCCAGTGATTCTTCCAAATAACGTCTGTTAAACAAACCGGTCAGAGGGTCACGGATGGCTTGGAATAGCAGTTCTTGCTGAGCCTCTTTGCGTCTGGATATCTCTTCATGCAGTTTGCGGTTGAGTCTGTTCAACTCTTTATTTTTCCTTTTGAGCAGTTTTTTCTGTTCGTGGAGTTCACAGAAAACCTTGACCTTGCTTGTGAGTAAAAACTGATCGATGGGTTTCAGCAGGTAATCAACAGCCCCGGATTCATACCCTTTTAATATGAACTCCCTTGTTTTACTGACTGCTGACAGAATGATGATGGGAAGATCTTTGTGCTTTTTGTTTGACCGGATTGCCTTGGCCGTTTCAAACCCGTTCAATCCCGGCATCTGAGCATCCAGCAGGACCAGGGCAAAATCAATTTTCTTTATCTGTTCAAGTGCTTCAGCCCCTGAACCGGCTTTAACTATGTTCAGATCGAGTTTTTTGAGCATTTTTTCCAAAATCAGCAGATTGATGAGATCATCATCTACGATCAGGATATTTGCTTTATTCATATCTGGAATGGAATTACTTTTCCTGGTTTTATCTATTCGACGAACAGCACTCATGTAGTTAACCTTTTTTAACAATACAATGATGAAACCATAAAAAGCTTCCAGGATCTTCCAATTTTGCCCAAATTATCAAAATCTCTGCCGGATATAATTTTCAGTGCAGAGAAAAAACAGCACATCGTATTTTTATTGCGCTGTAAAACCATGACCAAGATATCAATTTTTTCAAGTAGCAGTGTGCTTTCGGTAAATTTCTTTTCTAGCACTCTTACCATTTTTTTAGGTTTCCTACAACCATTTCCCCTGGCGGCATAAATGATTCAACCTTCGGTTTTTTAACTGTTCTCTGCCTTGTCACGGATTGATTGGTGAAGAAAGAATGTCTACCCTCGATATGGACTCATTTTTTACTTCAATCAGAACACCTTCCCCCGTTTTTCCGAGACTGCAATTGACCACCAGCGTTTTTCCCAGATACTGGGTACCAGCACTTTCGTGAATATGGCCGCAGATATATAAAAGCGGCTGTCGTCGCAGAATAACCTCTCTGATTTTTGGACAGCCCGCATGCAGGTTGAAAAACACCGAATCCAGAGTGCCCCGGGGAGGTGGGTGTGCGATCAAAACGGTGTTTCTTCCGATAAGCGGGTCTATGAATCGGGGCCAGCGCTCAAGCAGGTTAATCTGTGAACGGAAAGGTATGGGAATGGTTCCGTTTAACCCAACAAATGGTACCCCTTCCAATATCTCCTTTTTCAAGTGCGGGGAACTGATATTGGGAAACGCCGTCAAAATTGATTCAATTCTCTTGGCATCTGTGTTTCCGCGAATGATGAGGATCGGAAGCGCCAATGCGCCGATTCGTTCGATGGTTGGTAACGGATTGAAATAACGTGTCAGATCTCCAGCAATGATTAGCAAGTCAGGCTGATATTTTAAAATATTGGCTTCGATCGTTTGAATTTTGTGGGTTTGACTATGAATGTCTGCTACCGCGTATATAAGCATTGTTTGCCGAATTGTGGGGGGAGAGTTTGGAAATGAGGTCTATTGGAATTTGTCACTGTTTCCAGATGCAGCCGGTAAGGTGTATTTTCTTTCCCATTTATGCTAACTAATTGGCAAAAAGGGGAATTAACCAACCCCAATTGTACAGGATCCTAAGATGTGTCATCATAGAACACATATGGAATGTGAATGGCGTACCTGTGGTGTGTATATTGTCACTTATTTTGCAAAAACAATAGGCTAAATTTGAATCCAGTTGTTTGTTCGATCCTGTATTTTAAGTGATATGGGGCGGATCGCTGGATCGGGTTTTGCATCGATTTCAGGGTTGAGAACACCCGCTGGATAAACGGGTCCGCCTGTTATTTCAATATTGGGGACAAGAAAAGCCAGAATCGCTTTTTATCATTGACTTGGAAAGGAAATTAAAAATCATCGAAAAACAGGTCCGGCAGTTTGTCGAATGCACCAGCAAATTAACGGGAATAATTTGCCGCTGGTGTTGTGAACAATTCTGAACTGGTATGCAATTCAGATTGCGTGAGTGATTTCAAAATTGCTTCTGACTGGATCTGTCTACATCATGCCTGGCCATTGTGACCGTCACCGGGCTTTTTAACCTAAATTAGCAAATCCAATAATTCACGTTGAGCAGAAGTTCATTTAACCCGAATCTCAATCCCTATGTTGCAAAGGTCCAGCAACACAGGGATATTATTATTACCCAAAATACTGGCGAGGATCCATCTGCAGTAGGCGGTATCATCTCTTCAAGGCCAATTATTGTTGATCTTGGTTGTGGTGCTGGCAATTTTTTAAGGGATTATGCTCTTTTGGCTCCGGAATTCGATTTTTTCGGATTTGAGTTGCGATACAAACGTCTGGTCAAAGGGGCTTTAAAGTTCAAAAAACACGATCTCTCTAATGTCAGGCTGATTCAAGCGAGGGCAGAGGATGTTGCCCTCTGGTTTCAGCCGGCGAGTATCAAAGAGATTCATGTGAATTTTCCCGATCCCTGGCCTAAAAAGAGACATCTCAAACATCGTTTGTTGACAGCGGATTTTCTTATGAAGATCAGCCGTCTGCTTGAACCCGGGGGACACCTTGTATTTAAGACGGACCACCGTGACTATTTTACTCCGGTCAAAGCGCAGCTCGAGACTGGTGGAATTTTTGAAATTATTGAATATACGGAAGATTTGCATCATTCTCCACTAAACGAGCAGAATATACCGACTGAATTTGAGTTGTTATTTAAAAACAAAGGGTATCCAATATTTTTTATAAAAACCAAGGTGCGGTAAGCGACAATGCGAACGCGAAAATATCTATCCATCTTTTTGTTCATCTTACTACTGTTTTTATTGCAGAATCCGGTTTCCGCAATTGAAAATCCGAATAAGAGCTACTTTGTTTTCAGCCCGGATGGAAAATACCTGGCAAAGCTTTTTCAAACCAGCGAGAAGACATGGATCAAGATTCATGAAACAGCCGGGATGGAAACAATAGCCCAGTGGCAGATTCCAGATTTTCAACCCCATACGGTGCAGTTTTCGGCTCATGAATCGATGCAATTGCTTTTGGCAGATGAGAAACGGTTGCTGGTTTATGAACTGAGTGGTGGAAAACCAGAAGTGAAGTTGGTTCAACCGGAAGTTTCAGGTCAATCGATTATCCATGCCACTTTTGATACGGAAAAAAATCAAGTTGTTTGGGCAACAAAAAATACGGTTTTTTCAACAGATTTGGAGACAAAACAGGATCGTCGCATTGCATCGGTCGAAAGGGACAAGGGAACAATTAAATCCATCGTGCCTCTTGCCGGAGGAAGGATTGCTGTTATCCTGAAAGGAGATAATCGGATTTATCTCTTTTCACCCGAAAATCCCCTTTTTTCTGAGGAATTAAACGGCCATCGTGCACCTCTGGCCGGGGTTCAGTCCCCTCGGGGGCAGATGCTTTTTTCGGTTGATGAAAACCGGGATCTAATCATCTGGGATATTACCCGCCGCAAGATAAGCAATTCGCTTCACCTGGGCAAACCGGGGGATGATTCGAAAGTGAGGGGGGTTTCAATGGATGAACCGAAAAAGCACTTACTGGTTCAGAGCTACTCCGATCCCAAAGGCATCGGGCAACGATATGCCGTTTCCGATCTTCTACAGGGCCGCGTCGATCCTGATAAACAATCTGTATTAGCAACCTCTGCCGGGAATATTTATGCAACGGCAGACTTTTTTTCAGTACCCAAACCTGAATACAGTGATCGTCTCAGCAGATTGAAACAAAGATCGCCTGTTCCTGATAAAACACAGAGGAAGAACTCGTTTTATGATCTGGCGAAGATTGAGGCGGATAATGAAAATTATGAAGCTTCACTCGATTTTATCAAACGTATTTCGGACAACGATCCCGAATATAAACAGTCCAGAGAACTAGGTAAACGGGTGAGAAATCAACTGGAATTGAAAAGCGACTTTGGTGCAGCCATGCAGCAGTATCAAACGGGTAATCTGGAGTCTGCCAAAATTCTGTTTGAAAACATACTGGCCAAAAACCCGGACGATGCCAAAACAAAGCGTTATCTGTCATTGACGGAATCAAAACTTTCCAAAGGGGTAGGGCTGAAAGTCCTGTTAACCATACTGATCCTTATTTTGATGGGGCTATTCGGGTTCCTGGTCTGGAAGCGCCAGGAAGTATTCAGAGATTGGCTCGGGTTTTCAAAAAAGAAATCTGGTGCTGAACCAGTGAAAAAAAAGAATACCAGGGAACGCAGGGAATTCATTCTTAAACTGGATGAGACAAAAAGAATGCTGAAGAAAGCCGTTGCGCTGGATCTCAATAATAAATACAAAGATAAGTGGATCGAGTTTTCAGCCAGCCTGAGGAACATTGAAAAACGGGCTAAATTGAAGGATAAGTTCCTGTCGGATTTGGAAGATCAGCTTGCAAAAATGCAACAGAAGATTCTCAAACTTTCGCCCGGTAGTACCGTCTTCCGAAAGAAAACGGAAACCGCAGGACCATCAGCGGAGACTAATGAAAAGAGGGATTCCGAAGAGCAGTCGGATCGAAAACAACATGAATCTGTTGAAGATCCGCCGGAAAAAAAAACGAAACTAAACTACTACCAGGTGCTTGGAGTCGACGAAAAAGCGACTCCTGATCAAATAAAAAAAGCATATCATCGAAAGATGCAGGAATATCACCCGGATAAACATAATGCCTCCGACTTTAAGTGGGTCAAGGAAGAGGCGGATCGAATGACGAAAATGATCCAGGAAGCATACAGCATCCTCAACGATCCTCAAAAAAGAAAACAATATCAACCTTAAAGAGTGTTCAACGGTTCGTCTGAACGCTCTCTTTCATGCAACCTTCTCAGGTTTTGTTCAAATGATTAAATCCATGACCGGATTCTGTAAAACGACAGTTCAGCATAAACATCTTTCCTGCAGTATTGAAATTAAATCCGTCAACCATCGGTTTTTAGATGCAAAAATTCATCTGCCCAAACAATTTCAACAGCTGGAAGAGACGCTTAAAAAACAGATCAAAGGCCCTGTCCAGAGAGGAAAGGTCGACGTCTATATACAGATGGAGACAGGGGTTGAGGAAAAAGAACGCTTGAAACTGGACAAAAGGGTCTGGGAAAACGTCAAGGGAATTGTCTCAGACATTGAAATGGATCTAGGGAAAACCATTCAAATCAATCTTTCAGATCTGTTGAGTATCAGAAACCTGCTGCCTTACGAACAGAATGATACAGAGGATGTGGATGACTATTTGGAACTGTTTGAGCTGGCTGTGCAGGAAGGTGTTGTTGAATTGACCAAGATGAGGCAGCGGGAGGGAGAACTGCTTTTGAAAGAGCTGATGCTGCATATGAGCGAATTGACAACATTGATCGACGGAATATCTGGATACACTGCTGAGGCCTTGGAGAATCAAAAACTGAAACTGAAACGGAATCTGGAACTGCTTGGTGCCCAGTACGATGAGAACGATCCCAGGATTATGCAGGAGATTGGCATTTTCATGGATCGTTGTGATATTACGGAGGAGATAGAACGCTTCAATTCCCACCTTGTCCAAATGAACGAACTTTTATTGAACCAGGAAGCGGTCGGGCGAAAGCTCGACTTCATTTTGCAGGAATTGAATCGAGAAGCCAATACGCTCTGCTCCAAATCAAATCACATATCGATCACACAGATCGGAGTTAATCTGAAAAGTGAAATTGAAAAGATCAGAGAGCAGATACAGAATATAGAGTAAACAGAGACTTTTCCCGATATCTTTCCAAACAGCCATGCATCAGCCACAGGTTGAATTTCATCCGTTCAGTGAACCCATACTGATGAAATATCTGGCAACTCCTTGAGTTGTCTCCATGTGGACATGAATTACAGCTCTGTATTATAGCGGTAGTCGTTAAAAACTTCTTCTACTGTCAACTGCTGATAGATCCCGTCTTCATTCCGGTGGCTGGTCTCCTTCAGGCGGGATGTCAGATGGCCACATGTCCAGGTGTTATAGGACCGCATCTGGGTGCAGAGACAGGTTTTGTCGTTGATGGAGATATGATCCGGCTGACTCTCTTTTGCTTGTCGATAGGCTTCGATATAGCTGCAGACACCGTCGCGATCCAGGATATATCCCATTGATTCGCAATTGGGCTTGGTTCCGGCGCCGATACAGGGGCTCTGGGCCAGCATACGCATGGGATATCCGGTTGGGGAAACCCCGTTGACGATGATATCCTCTTCCCTGGCTTCAAAATAGGCCTGTTTTGCCTTGTCAGGTAATCCACTCTCCTTGGTGACAGTAAATCGTGTTGCCACTTGTACCCCCGAAGCACCGATTTCCATCATTTTTACCGCATCTGAACCGGTGAAGATGCCCCCCGCCGGAATCACTGGAATAGTCAGGGATTCCTTTTTCAGGAACTCCATCACCTCCAGGGTAATTGTCTTCAGATCATATTTGAACCAGTCATCCATGCCAAACCCCAGATGCCCCCCGGCGAGAGGGCCTTCAACTACAATGAAATCAGGATGGCGCTTCAGTTTGACCGTTCTTTTGAGAAAGAGCCTCAAAGCCCTTTGGGAAGAAACAATAATACCAAGCTTGACATCTCTGAAACGGGGGTGGTCTTTTATCAGATCGAAGGAGCCCAGATGCAGACCAGCTCCCAGAGAGATTCCGTCAATGCCGCCATCCAAAGCGCCAATCAGTCTTGCATGGAGTGTTTCACGGGGATTGTTCATGGTGAGCTTTTCCATCAGATTGATGAAAATATCTCCCGGTCCCTGTTTCTTCTCCATTGTGTTTGAAACAAGATTCCTGGTTGCTTGAACGACATCCTGCAGATCAAACTGTGCAAATGATTTATTACTGAGATGGGCGGATCCCTTGTATTTGGCAAATCGATCTTTGACAAAACTGGTTTTAAAATAGCGATCCGAGACTGCACATATCAGCGCATCGGACAGATGGGCGATACCTCCCAGTCGGGCCCCTTCCAGAGCCATCGTCGGAGTGGAAATGTCGACGCCCATACCGCCAATCATGATGGGGATATACTCTTTGGAACCGATTTGCAGACGATACTGATCAAGATTCTTCATTGCCAATTATTTTTTATTTTATCGTGTTACATTAAACTGAATTGATACCCGGATTTTTGAGCACAAAGGGTACACAAGAGACTTTACGAAAGGTCCAGCTTTCCAAAAAACTGCTTGATCAATTTTGGTCAAACCTTTTAAAGTGGTAGGTCAGTGGCCAATCAGGAATGAACATCCCGGTTATCGGCTGGATTGCCAAGAAAACAGCAAAATACCAGTCCTGACATCTCAAACAATCCCTGATTTACAATTTTCCCATAAGTATTGAATTTAACCGTTATTTTGGATTTTTGTAAACGGTTTTAAAAAAGTTTTACAATTATATAGGATGAGTCCGCTGCAAAAAGTGTTTTTTGAGACAAGCGGGATTGTTTAAGCGAGAAGGCAAAACATCGCATCCTCGCAGTTCGGTTTCAAAAATTTTTATTCAGGTTAGTCGGGTTCCATTTT
>Ga0180009_10005685_pt1 | contig 13297 bp, 2 predicted proteins | sample OS_PC_MetaG_FD_123537 | JGI IMG/M metagenome (GOLD analysis project Ga0180009, IMG submission 123537) | Groundwater microbial communities from the Aspo Hard Rock Laboratory (HRL) deep subsurface site, Sweden - OS_PC_MetaG | ecosystem: Environmental > Aquatic > Deep subsurface > Groundwater... | reverse complement strand
TAATGATTTCATAGGTTATGCCGCCGGCCCCTCCTGTTACCAGCAGGGTATCACTGGCAGATATAATGGGTTGGGTTTTATCTGCAATGGACGGTTTCATGGAGATGACATATCGTTTTTTATTCTTGTATCCCACCTCTACCCTGGTATCATCAGACAACAGTTCATTTAAGAAAAGATCAATAATTTTAGCGATATTCTTTTGGGGGTGTTTATAGGAAAAATCCACCACTTTAACCATTGTATCCGGCAATTCCTTGTTCGCCGTCTTCATAAGGCCGGAAAGCCCTGCAAACAGGGGATGGATATCACCGCAATCTTCCATGTACGGAAAGACAACCGAATCAAAGGTGATGGTGCCAAGGAGGGTCTCTTTCTTGGCCAGGGTTTCAAACAGATGCTTAATGATGACAAAAAAGGATTTTATGGTTGTATTCAACGCCTTGTCTGAATCACCCTTCAAGCCTTCCGGGTCAAAATAAACGTCAAGGGGGGCAAGATGGATAAACCCGTGGACCTCCGGATAGGCCAGCTTAAATTCTTCCACCTGTTTTTGGGTGGCAGTGACATCGGTCAGATCAAAGGTGAAATCAGCGCCGCTGCTGCCAATGGTAATCACCTCACCCTTTTTTTGTTTTATTTTCTTGATCACTTCCTTGGCAAACCCCTTGCTGTCAAGGGAAACAATAATTTTTTTGCCTTTAAAATCCTTTTTGGACAGTTCCGGAATTTCAGACTCCCTGGTTCTGACGATCAACCGTTTAATAGGGGATGCAGGGTCAGGAAATTCATTTTCTTTGCTCAAAGAAACGGTTGCCACCTCTGCCTGAAGGTTTTCATCTTTTGAATCGCCAGGGGTTGATTCTGTCAGGGCTGCCTGTTGGGCATCGGTCCGGGTTGTGATATAGTCGGACAACCTGGCAATGGTGTTCAGATCCCGGAGTTTTAAATCATCGGGAACAGGAAAACCGAAATGGGCCGCAATCTTGGCAAAAATCTCCACCTGTTTCACGGTATCAATCCCAAGGTCTGCTTCAAGATCCAGACCGTCTTCCAGCATATCGGCTGTGTAACCGGTCTGGGCAGCGATCACCTCTTTAACCATGGCTGTTGCATCCTCACCCTGCACGGATGCTGTGGCGGGTACAGGGGCTAAAGTCTCTGGCTGTTCCGGTTTTTCATTCTCAATCACTCCACCGGTTGCCGATTGAATATACTCACCCAGCTTGGCAATGGTATTCAGATCTCTGAGTTTGAGATCATCGGGGACAGGGAAACCGAATGTGGCGGCTATCTTTGCAAATATTTCAACCTGTTTCACCGTATCGATTCCAAGGTCTGCTTCAAGATCCAGGTCATCTGCCAGCATATCGGCCGCATACCCGGTCTGCTCGGCAATGACGTCCTTGACCGTGTCAACAGCATTGGAAACAACTTGAACATCAGGCGATTTGATCTCTGCTTCTTCTTGTTCAATCACCTCGGTTCCAAGCCTTGAATGGATGTAATCTCCAAGCCTTGCAATGGTGTTCAGATCTCTGAGCTTGAGATCATCGGGTACGGAAAAGCCGAATGTAGCAGCAATCTTACCAAATATTTCAACCTGTTTCACCGTATCAATCCCAAGATCTGCTTCAAGATCCAGGTCATCTGCCAGCATATCGGCCGCATACCCGGTCTGCTCGGCGATAATATCCTTGATTCTGGCAACAGCGTTGGAAACAGCTTTTGCCCCTGGCAATGCTTGCATGACCGGCTGCACTGCAGCAGGTGCCGGCGCTGATATTCCTGAAACCGGGCTGTCAATTTTTGTTGCAACATAATCGCCCAGTCTGGCAATGGTATTCAGGTCCCGAAGTTTGAGATCATCCGGTACTGAAAAGCCGAAAAATGCGGCAATATTTCCAAAAATCTCCACCTGTTTCACTGTATCAATGCCAAGGTCTGCCTCAAGATCCAGATCATCTGCCAGCATATCGGCCGCATACCCGGTCTGCTCGGCAATAATTGTTTTAATGGTTTGAAGGGCAGAGATACCTGCGGATGACTGAACCTGCATGTCAGGCAGGGCTGGTTCAGGTTGTATTGCCATTTCCCTGACAACAGCAATTGGTGCCGGGACTGCCGGCATGGCAGGAATGGTCTTGATTAAAGGTTCTTCAACCTTTCTTGTTTTCCTTGTTAAAGGCGGCAGGGCTTCCCCGCCGGCTACGGCACAAAGGGTATTGTCTATAATTTTAAGCTCAGGATTTTCAGACCCGGTGATTTGTTTTAACCAGGCCTGATATTGCAGGTTGCCCTCAACCTGATTTTCCTCTATCCGTTTGACAAACATGAATGCAAAATGGGACCCGAACCCGGCAGCCAGATGGAGACCATATTCAGAATTAATCTTCTCCTGGCCTGAAAAATTAAGTTTCTTAAAATGTTCAGGTATTTTTTTCAAGTTTGCAATGGGCGGTGCTTTTCTTTTTTGAAGCGCTTTAACCAGTACAACATCTTCTATGGCAGCTCCCAGGGTATGGCCTGTAAACCCCTTGGTATTGGAGATGCAGATGCTGTTCAAGTGACCGGCAAAAGCGGTTTCAAGCGCGGTTACCTCAGCATCGGCACTGCCTCCCCTTGCAGGAGTATAGGTTTCATGGGACATGAAAAGGAGCTTGTCGGCATACATTTCTTTTTTAAGGCCATTCTGTTTTTCTACTTTTGAGATGAATTTTTTCATCTCCCGGGACATGTGGGGCACATCAATGTTATAGGTGTGGTAGGCAGAGTTGGCAATATGGGTACCAAGGATCTGGCACTGGCCGTTCATGCCTCTTTTTCTTGCACAGCTTTCGCTTTCAATGACCAGACCCACGGCACCGGATCCCAGGATGGTTCCGTTACGGTCTTCATCAAATGGTTTGGCAGCTTCTGATACCCGTTTTTTAATGGTGGCGGCACCCAAGGCTAAAAAGCCGGACCCCACCCACTGGTTCTGACTGGGAGATGTTGCATTCTCACCGCCAACCACCAGCACTCTCTTGCATCGTCCCACCCTGATCCAGTCTTCGGCAATTCCAATGGCAAGGGTAGTGGAAGCACAGGCGGAACTGACCAGGGTATTGGGACCCTTGGCCTTGATGATCTGGGCCAGATGGGCAGATCCCAAAGGACAGGCATTGGCTAGAAAATCCCTGTCAAACTTGTAGGTTTCAAAATCCGGCCGTTTTCTTGATTTTGCCTTAAAAAACCATTCTGTCAGCTGTTCTTTAATGGGAAGGTCTTTTATCTTCTCCATGAGATAATAGTAGATATTTTCAAACTCTTCATAGGGTTTGAGAAACATTTTCTCGTAAAAATATTTTTCCAGTTCCGTAATCAGGGTTTCGCCATTGGGCCACAGAGAGGTAATGATCACCCCTGTTTCCTCCTGCATCTCTTCAGGCAGGGCAAACCCGTCAGGAATCATGGTTTTCCCGTCTTTCACGTTTTTATACTGCATGACCAGAGGGATATTTGCATCTTTTAATGCTTCTATTCCAGCGGCAATCCCCATAGCCATTGTGATATCATATTGTTCTTTAATGCCGTATTCATCTGTCAGGTCGAAATATCCCAGCTGGCCGGCCAGATGGATCACATCTTCGGTTTTGGTAATCTGGATAAACCTGGCATTTCCATCGGGCTGCTTGTAAAGTTTGGTGATATTCTTATCTGTAAATCTGCCCTGATCTTCAATACTCAAGGGATCGATAAAGTTTTCACCATTCAGAATGGCATCAAAATTATCTGTTGCAAACACCCGACGGGCTTTACCCGGAAGACCCACGGAAACACCTGAAATCAATATTTTGTTGGTATTGAAATGATATCTTTCAATAGCATCAATGGCAGATTCACGCTGCTGGCGCTGGTATTCCTTGTAAAGAATCTGATCAACCAGTTTCTGGTTATTCTGCTTAAAGGATTCAAAATCTTCAGACATCTGTATTTTGGGTAACACGTCTTTATTGTCCGGGATAAGGGTTGTTTCAATAACCGGAACAGGTTTTACCTCAAAGATACTGTTGCAGTCGGAAAGGTATTTCCTGCAGTCTTCAAAGGACCTCACCTCTCCTGATTTTGCATCCACGGATACGGCAATGCCATACTCTCCGATATTGATATTTTTCAAAAGATTCACCAGCAATCTTGACGGACCGATCTCTATAAAATGGGTTCGGCCGGACACATATACCTGTTCAATTGATTTAATAAATTCAACCGGTGATATAATCTGTTTTGCCAGCAGGTCTTTTACATCCTCCTGCCTTTCAGGGTATGATCTTGCATGGGTATTGGAAATGATTCTTCCAAACCGGGTATCATTAAACACAATTGTATTCAGATAGTCCCTTAATTTTGCAGATGCTTCTTTTAAAAGAGGGGTATGAAAGGCCCCGGTAAGATTCAGTTTTTTGTAAAAAACCTCCTGCTGGGTCAAAAAGGTACAGAATTTATCTATATCCTCGGCCTTTCCAGAGACAGCAGTCTGTTTTTCACTGTTTTTATTGGTAATATAAACATTGGAGATAAAAGATTTTCGGATCAAATGCTCTGTTTCTTTTTCATTTTTAAATACCACCATGATTTTACCCGGAACCTTTAAGGTGGCTTCATGCATGAGATCAGACCGCTTGATGATCAACCGCATGGCATCATCAAAACTAAGCATGCCGCTGCAAAAAAGAGCTGTGTATTCTCCCACACTGTGGCCGATGAAATAATCCGGAGAAAATCCTTCCTGTGCCAGCCGGCTGTAAATAGCGGCAGAAGAAAGGAATACAGCCGGTTGAGTATTCTGGGTTGAATTAATGGCATCATCGGTACCAAACATCATGTCCAAAAGTGAATAGCCTCTTTGTTCAACAAAAATCTGCTCGCCTTTTTCCATAACTTTTCTGATGTGAGCATCTTTTTGGAAAAGCTCCTTCATCATGCGGCTTCTCTGGGCTCCCTGGCCGGAAAGAAGTGCCACCATTCTCAATTTTTTACCCCTGTCATCCGCAGAATATGCATGATCGATCAGTACTATGTCCTCTCCTGACACTGCCTTAAACTCAGCTTCCACAATCTCTTGATGACTGTCCAGCACTGCCGGCAGCGTGCTCATAATCATATGGCAATGATTTCCGCCAATTCCGTTGACATTGGCGGCAAACCGGAAGGGTTGCCCTTTTTGTTTTAACACCATCTGTCCTGCTGGTTTTAAAATTTTACACTCATTTAAAACAGAATGCTCAGGATCATAATTAAAGTCAGGCAGAATTTTTCCCTTCTGGTTCATGAGCATCAGCTTTGCCATGGCAACGGCCGGGTTGGCAGCTTTAAAATATCCGAACTGGGGTTTGATATTTCCGCAATGCATCTGGTGGTCAAAACAATGTTCAACCACCTGCTTTTCAACAATATCACCAAAAATATTGGAAAACGCAAACAGGTCCAGGTGATTAATATCCTGCTTTCTGATCCCGGATTTATAATAGGCTTCATTTATGGTCGTAACAAAGGTCTGTTCCGAAGGGGCCAGAAGATGATCCGGTACGCTTGAACGAACGGCGCATTCGTTGATTTCACCCAAGATTTCCAGATTATATTCTTTTGCTTTCTTATAGGTGGTCATCAGATGGATGGCTGCACCCTCTCCCATGACATACCCGTCAGCCCTTGAATCAAAAAAGTTGCAATCGCCTTCGGACAGAAGCCCCAGGCGCTTAAAGGCCATAAGGACTGCCGGATACAGGTTGCAGTCAACCCCGCCGGCCAGCACAAAATCAAGGTCTTTGTGTTTTAAGTTCATGGCGGCATTTCGCATGGCGATAAAGGCAGAGGCACAGGAAGCGTCAATCACGTAATTGGCACCATTCAGCCCGAAATAATTGGCAATTCGACCGGAGATAATATTGGACAAAAGCCCGGGTGTTGTGTCTTCGTTATTCTCTGGAATCGCATTCCGGATCGCTTCTACCAGCTGTTCTGAAAGCCTTGCACCCTTTCCGGCATCAATATCCAAACAGTTTTTAACGGCATTGCCGATCACATGTTTTCGAACCCTGATAATATTTTTGCTCTGCCGCTCTCCTGCAATGGTACCAAGGATAACCCCCACCTTATTGGCAGCGCTCAATTGTCCCAATAAGCCTGAACTTTCAAGTGCTTCACTGGCAGCCTCAAGTCCGAAAATCTGGCCTCTTTCAATGGATTTGACCATCATGGGGGGCATTCTGTATTTCAAATTGTTGAACTTATATTCTTTAACCACTCCCACCTTTACTTTGGGAAGCCGGTAAAAGGACATTTTATCAAGATTTGCATAGGCGTCATTATCAAAGTGATCGGCCGGGATATCAGACAATTGTTTTTTTCCTGATTCAAGTTTTTCCCAGAACTCCTGTGTATTTTTTGCACCGGGAAGGAAAACCCCTAAACCCGCAACCACTATCCGGTCATCATTGAAATCATAAGATGAATCCGTAAAAATATCCCGGGAGACCGGCTGATAATAAGGGGTCATCTGTTCAACCACAATATGATAATTAATACCGCCAAACCCATAGGAAGAAACAGCTGCTTTCCTGGAGGCAGACCCTACAGGCTTCCATTCCTGTGCGTCTTTTATAATAAACAGGGAAGAGTCTTTTAAATCATGATTTTTGGAAAGGGTTTCAAACTGGCCGTTGGGAGGCAGTATGCCTTTGTTAACGGTTAATAGTGCCTTTAAAAGCCCTGCAGATCCTGCACATCCTAAAAGATGACCGATCTGTGATTTTATAGAACTGATACCGGCAACGGCATTTTTATAAATTGAATTCAAGGTCTCAAGTTCTGCCTGATCGCCAATAATGGTGGACGTACCATGGGCTTCAATAAATCCAATATCTTCCGGCAAAATGCCGGGCCTAATATTTTCAAAACAGCGCCGGACGCTTAACACCTGCCCTGTCGGATTTGGTGCGGCAATAGCCTTGCCCTTGCCGTCAGAACTTGACCCGATGGAATTGATGACCCCAATAATCCGGTTCTTGTCCCGGATGGCATCTTTCATTCTTTTTAACACGAAAATAACCGAGCCCTCTCCCAGGATAAACCCGTCAGCACGCTCATCAAAAGGATATGATCCAACCTGGGACAAGGTTCCCATTTTTGCGAATCCAATAAAAGACTCCGGCGCCACATGGGTATTAACGCCTCCCACAATAACCTGGTCATGTTCACCGGATAACAGCTCGCCGGCAGCAGCATCAAGGGCCGTAACAGAAGATGCGCAGGCGGCATCCACAATATAATTTGCACCCCGAATGCCCAGGTGACTTGCAATCCTTGAGGCCTCTATGTTCAACAAAATACCATGAACAGGGTCATATCCGGGATTCTCACCTTCTATGCCTTTCATTAACGCCTGATTGACCGTCTTTTTTTCTTCATCGCTCAAGGTCTGGTATTCATCTGTTTTTTCCATCATGGCAGCGATCTGTGGATACCAGTACTTGAGCTGAAGCTCATTTCCCAGCTCATTGGAAAGACAGGTGGCAATAATAACGGCGGTTCTTTCAGGATCATTGCAGACAAAGCGATTATTTTCGTCCAAGAGTCCTGCATTTTCAACAGCTTTGTATGCTGTCTGCAATACCATTTTCTGACTGCGGGAAAGTTTTTTCTCCTTGCCTTCTGCATATCCGAACCGCTCCCAGTCAAATTCAAAATGATCCACATGCCCTGCAAGAGTAGTATAGGTCTTATCTTCCGCATTCCTGTCCGGATCATAATAAAGGTCATGGTTAAATCTGGATTTCGGCATCTGGCTGATGGAATATTTTTTACTTAAAATATTTTCCCACAACCTATCCGGATCATCCGCATCCGGCAGCGTACACCCTATACCCACCACGGCAATTTCATCATTGATTTTGTTTTTCGGGCTTGAAAATATTTCAAGAAAATTAATGTTTTTATACAGGGTTGATTTGGCGTTAAAATATTTATCATGGATCTCTTTAATCGTGACAGACCCGTTAAAAAAGGCCAGACTGTCTCCCACTAAAAAATTGCCTTTTTCTTTATGTTCCTCATCTTCAAACCAGGTGTAATTTTCAGGTCCTGGATTCTTGAAATCCGGCAGAAACCCTTTTGCGCCGATAAGTAATGAACCGATATTTTTCTTTTCAAAGGCTCTCTTTCTTTTTTCAAGGCTTTCCTTGTTTTTCAACATCTCAACCTCACTATCCAGCATCATCCTGGCAAACTGGGTTGGGGCTGTTCTGGACCACAAGCCCAAACTTTTACCAATCACAACAGTCTCGTTTTCCCGGATAATGATGTCTCTGTATTGAGGCTTAATACATTTGGAAGCCACGATTTCATCGGCAAAAAGATAGGCGGTTCCCACCTGGATACCAATTTTTGCCCCCCGGGCTGCAAGAAAAGAGGTCAGCCCTGAAATAAAAAAAGACGCAAAACAGGTGGAAATACCACCGGCAAACACCAGGTATACATCTGTAAGGTCATATTGTTTGTTGATCAGGGTGGCAATAGCATCTTCCCACAGCACCATGCTTGAAAGGGTGCCCACATGGCCGCCGGCTTCCCCGCCTTCAAAGATGAACCGCTTGCATCCGCTTTTCAGAGCATTTTCCATCATGGATACCGATGGGGTATGCAGATAGGTTTTGGTTCCGGCCTTTTCAAGTTCTGCTGCCTGGGAGGGCATTCCGCCGGCAAAAAGCGCATAGGGAACTTTATATTTTTTAACGATATCAAGATGTTTTTTAACCATGGGATTAAAGGCTTCAATCCCCACAAGTCCTGCACCGAAATTGGCCACTTTTTTTGCACCCTCTTTGAGCATGGCATCGGCCAGCTGTTCGGGAAGGCTTCCCACTGCAAAAAACGGCAACGCCCCTTGTTCAAGAACCATATTTGCAAAATCAGCGTTATCAGAAATATTTGCCATGGGTCCCTGGATTAACGGTAATTTGGTTCCCTGATCTTTGGCAAATGGTGAGTCCGGCTGAACAGGGTCAAATTCATCAATAAAATTGATATGCTCGCCAATGGTTTTAAAAAAACTTGAAATAATATCATTAAGACAGGTGGATTCTTTGATAAAATCCTTTGCAAACACCCCATCCTGGCCCAGGTAAAACAAAGATTGGATAAACTGGACATCCTCATTATCAAGGGCAACCATATGATCTGCAATGGACTGATACACTTTTTGTCTTCCCAGAGGATCATCTCCAAGTTCAACTGCCGCAAGTTTCAGGTCTTTGACAATTTTAGTCCCCAATTTAGCAAACACACGGTAAATATCTTTGCCATCATATGTAATCTCAGTGGAATCACTTTCATCCACCATGCCCAGAAGTTTTTTAAAATTTTCCGATACCGGCGCCTCATCTGCCATGAGAAACTGATTGTCCATAACCAGTCCTGAAACACCGGCTGAAAACATACCGGCAGCCGTGTACTTTCCAACACCGCCATGGATAAACACGGGCAGGTCACTGTTTTTTAAATACCATTGCATTAAAATAAAAGAAGAGTATCTTGAAACCTTTCCTCCTGCTTCGTTTCCTTTCAGAATCAAGGCATGGGGGGACACCTGTTTTATCTTGTCGTTTATATTGATATCCTTGATTTCAAGAACAATTTTCGTATCTGCAAAATGGGTAAAATCCCCAGGCACATCCTCTTTTGAAAAAGGAGATATTATCAGATCAAGATTTTTTATCTGCAGTTGTTTGAGTTTGATTATCAGGGCTGCATCATGTGTGCACAGCCGTATACCGAAACTCAATTTTTCTCTGGAAAGCAGCAAGACATTTTGAAGGATGTCTTCAGAGGATAAAAATTCCGTATCAAACACCGGAAGCGCACCGGCAGTAAAAATCTTGTTAAAATACTTAACATCAAACACCTTTACCGGGTTATACACCATTAAAGGCAGTCTTGAATTCAGTATTCTTCTAATCATAAGTAGTTCTCCATAAGTTTAATTTTGATTTTCACAGTACGATCGTAATCATTCACATTATCTTTTAGCCTAATCATATACTTCAAGTATTGTGCCAAGAGCTGTTAAATCTACAACCCGCTAGAATAAAAGGATTTTTAGTCACAACTATTTTTATTAGACACTGAGTTTTACCTTTACTCTTGCATTTTATGCATGTGCCGTATACAAAATTGTACATTACACCCCAATTATATGATGGAGAACAAAAAATTGAAAAAAGCCGTACTTACTTCCAAAGAACATCACTTTTTCAAAACAGTCTATAATGCAGCTTTTGCAAACCCGTTCAGTGATTTAAGAGAAAAACTTGATATCAAAATAGCAGGGTTGTTCCCTTCAGCCTCCAGGCGGGAAGGCAAAGACCTGTGCATAAAAGAAGTGGCCCGTCAGATAAAAAAACTTGAAAACCAGGGTCGTGCCGATATCAATGCGTTTCATGGTCCAGACAAGGACATTATTACCATTGTATTCCTGTTTGATATCTTTCACAAATTCAGGGATGATTTTGACCGGCTTATCGAAAATCAACTAAAAGCCGGAGATACGCCGGTCACGGTTCCCTTTGCCAAAAAAGCCATGCACATGCTCCATACTAAAGGATTTGATGAAAAAAGCGTTTCCCATTACTTTGCCCTTTCTTATCAACTCAGAAGGGCCTTTTACTTTATTTCCAACCTGCTTGTGGGCAGCAGCCCGTGCATGAAAAAACTAAAAAAACATTTATGGTATAATGTTTTCACTTATAATATTGATCTTTACGACAAATTTTTATGGAACAAAATGGAAGATTTTTCCACCCTGCTTTTAGGGGAAACCGGCACAGGAAAAGGCACTGCTGCCAAGGCCATTGGCAGCAGCGGATATATCCCTTTTGATATTAAAAAACATAGTTTTACCCAAAGTTTTACCCAGGCTTTTTCATCTTTAAACCTTTCCCAGTACCCTGAAACCCTTCTGGAGTCAGAGCTTTTCGGCCACACAAAAGGTGCTTTCACAGGTGCTGTAGATGATTACCAGGGAGTGTTTGACCGTTGCAGTCCCCATGGCTCCATTCTCCTGGATGAAATCGGTGAAATTCCCAACCATGTCCAGATCAAACTGTTAAGAGTGCTTCAGGAAAGGAGTTTTTCCCCTGTAGGAACCCATGAAATATCACGGTTCAACGGAAGGGTCATCGCCGCAACCAACCGGCCCAAAAAAGATATTCTCAACGGTAAGGTATTCAGGGATGATTTTTATTACCGGCTATGTTCGGATATTATTGAAGTTCCGCCTCTCAGCACCAGAATCAAGGAAAAACCATCGGAATTGGATGATCTCCTTGCCTTTACCATTCAGAAAATGACCGGCACCCATTCTGAAAAATTAATCCTTAAAGTCAAAAGAATTATTGACCGGGAGCTTGGAAAGAATTATCAATGGCCAGGAAATGTCCGGGAGCTGGAGCAATGTGTCAGAAGCGTCCTGTTAAGACGGGACTATAAAGGCAAGCAAAAAGATGAAGATAAAACCGTGTCCCTTGCCCAGGAACTTATTCAGGGAATAAAGGACCAAGACATCCTGGTACCCTCTCTGGTGTCAGGGTATTGCAGGCTCTTGTATGACAAACTGGGGACCTATGAACGGGTTGCAAAACAGACAGGACTGGATAGAAGAACCGTAAAAAAACATATCATGAATTTTAAAAGAGATTAAAACCCTTATGCTTTATTTTTTACCCTCCCCGCTAAAAGGCATTTTATCACTGTTATTTTACACGGTGAACACCATCTTTATGACCACTCCGCTGATTGCCCTGTCTTTTTTCAAGTTTATTGCCCCGGCTCATGGGTTTGTCGTTGTCCTTGACAAAATTCTGATATCCATTGCAAACCTCTGGATAGGGATCAATTCATTCAATTCAAAACTGTTTTGCAAAATAGAATGGGATATCCGGGGGCTTGAAAAATTAGAACCAAATGAATGGTACCTTGTTCTTTCCAATCACCAATCCTGGGTGGACATCCTGGCGTTGCAGACAACGTTGAACAGAAAAATCCCCATGCTGAAATTTTTCATAAAAAAAGAACTGATCTGGATTCCGTTTTTAGGGCTTGCCTGGTGGGCATTGGATTTTCCGTTTATGAAACGGTACTCAAAGCACCAATTAAAAAGAAAACCCTATTTAAAGGGAAAAGATCTTGAAAATACAAAAAAAGCCTGTGAAAAATTCAAGCACACGCCTGTCACCATTATGAATTTTGTGGAAGGAACAAGATTTACCCCGCAAAAAAAAGGGTCCCAGAACAATCATTTCACCCATCTTTTAAATCCAAAAGCAGGCGGAATCGCCTTTGTCTTAGGTTCAATGGGGGACTATCTGCATAAGATCATTGATGTCACCATTGTCTATCCGGATAAAATACCCACCTTCTGGGAATATATTTCAGGCCGGGTCAATAAAATCATTATTGATTTTGAAGTCCTTCCTGTGACCGATTCTTTGACTGGTGATTATTTTAATGATCCTGAGTATAAAGACCGTTTTTTCACCTGGCTGGATGCTGTATGGCAAAAAAAAGATGAAAAAATCAAAGCATTGAAAACATAAAAAATATCAACCTGTTTTATATATTTCCAACCTGCATCTCATAAATATTCAAACTTGTACCATCATTGGAGGTGCACAGAATTTCCATGATCTTTGCATGCCGCAGCATTTCAGTCACCCGCTTTTCACTGTGCTTGCCGAGGATAACGGTTTCCGGCATGATGACGCCTTCTACAATCACAACAGGTTTGCCTGGATTTCCTTTGGCCCATGCAATAAGATTGGTCCTTTCTACCAGGCAATCCTCACGCCTTATTTCCAGCGCTTTAATTTCCTGATCCTGTTTTTCCATTAGTTCTTCAATCTTTTCACTTTTATCAAAACACAGGTCCAGGTTCTCTTCAGCTTTTTGAGCAGCTATTTTCAGCTGGTCGATTTTCTTTTTTAATTCACTGACACTAGGTTCGGATACTGCATCATTCTGGATTGAGGATAGGGTTGAATGAATCTCTTTTTCTTCAAGTTGAGATCGATCCTGAACATGGGCAAGTTCTGTAATCTGTTTTTGAAGACCTAAATTTTCTTCTTTTAGTTGTTCCTTTTTTGAAAGGTGATGCGCGATCTGTTTTTTTAAGTGTTCTATCGTGTCCTTGTTTTTTTCCAGCTCTTTTTCAGTAAACGCATCATGACCGACTTTAATCACACTGGGCGTTGCCATCTCTGTTCCG
>Ga0180009_10005684_pt1 | contig 13297 bp, 11 predicted proteins | sample OS_PC_MetaG_FD_123537 | JGI IMG/M metagenome (GOLD analysis project Ga0180009, IMG submission 123537) | Groundwater microbial communities from the Aspo Hard Rock Laboratory (HRL) deep subsurface site, Sweden - OS_PC_MetaG | ecosystem: Environmental > Aquatic > Deep subsurface > Groundwater... | reverse complement strand
TATCTGGGTCTTGTCAACCATTTTAAAAGCGTCCACCGGACAGACCTGGGCGCAGACCCCGCAGCCTTTGCAGCGATCAAAAATAACGTTGATGTTGAGGGCAAAATTCGTCCAGGGAATTCCTTTGGGCGGTTTTTTGAAAACCTTGAAATACCGAACCGCACCCTCGGGCACGGGCTTGTCCGTAATTGTGGAATGAAGCGCCGAGTCCGGACACGAGGCCGCGCACATGCCGCAGGCAATGCATTTGGCGGCATCCCAGACCGGAAGCTGGGAACCCATGAAGCTCACATCCTTATATTGGCTGGTGCCGGACGGCACCACCGGGATAAACCGGTCCCAGGGAACCTTTTTTCCCTCCATAATCGGCTCAAGCATTTCACGACGAAAGGTTTCCTGAAAATCGTCGATCAGATTCACCGGTTTGATGGTCCCCATTTCGTCCTTTTCGGTCATGGTAACCGGAAGGCCGGCGGCACCCGGAGCCCGGCCGAAATCTTCGGGTTCAATCGCCGCCGATGGATTCTGACTTTCGGATACAACGGCAAACGCACAGATCCTCTCAATGGGGTCGCTTGAAGCCTTCTCGACACCTTCTCTTAACAGGGCGACATTGGAATCGATAATCTCCAGTCCTTTTTTGGCTCCCAGCTTTTCTTTCATGATGCTTGCAAACCTCATCTCAAAGGCTTCGGGCGTAAATATCCCTGTCTCTTTATTAATAAGGCCCAGCATCATGGCACCCGGCAGGTTTTTCTTAAGATGCTTCAGGGCAGCCTGAGTGGCGTTCACAGCGATTACCTTGATGTTTTTGTCGGTAGTGTACTGGCGCATTTCAGCAGGAAAGGACGCTAGGATCTCATCTGCGGTTCTGGGGCTGTTGATGACCAAAAGTCCGTTTTGATTCAGGCCGCCGACGTAGTCTCTTAAAATTTCGCCGGATAGAAATTTTTCATTGAAAAAGGCCAGTACATCGTGTTCGGTGAGCTCCGAGGCATTGCGAATCGGGCTGGCGCTGATGCGAAGATTCATAAAGACCGGAGCACCCTTTCTGGCTGCACCGTAACGGGCGCCGGACTCGATATATCGCCGGCCATTGCAGCTTTCTTCGGCATAAATAACCGCTGCGGTTTCCAGGGCGGTCTTGACGCCTTCGGCGCCGATACCGATAAAGGTCAGGCCCAGCTCCCGGTCCTTGTAACCCGGAAGTTGTGCCGGTTTCAGGGTGTAGGGGCCTTCGACGCCCGAGAAAAAGTCCCGGATAAAATCATCCCGCTTGCTCTCTAAGCAGGCCCGCATGTTCTCAATGACCGCGGCAGCATCGTACTTGTTGAAATCTTTGCTGCCCAGACCGTAAACCCCATGCAAAAGGGTGGGCATATCATCGCGGGCGTAAAGTTTGTGCTCATCCTTGCCCTCGCGATAGGCTCTTTGAGACAGTTGCAGCGCCACCTGTAAATCTGCCAGAAGAAGCTGATTGTGAACCATGCCGGTGCGTTCCAGTACGGTGACGACCTTGGCGTTGCGAACACCGTAGGCAATCTCCTCATAGCAGGGCGGGTTGAACAGTACCGGCCGCACGACCCCTATCTTCAAGCCTTGCACATCCCGGTAGTAATCAACCACATCCTTGAGAACGCCGGCCGCCGATCCCAGTACCACCACGACCATTTCGGCATCTTCGGTGCGGTAGCATTCCACCACCTTTAAATTCGTGCCCAAGATCCGGTTCATCACGTTCATGGCGGCGATAACACCCCGCTTGACAAAACGGTAGGCAAAATCCTGGGCCACCTGACCTTCCATGGTCAGATCGGTATCGGTAAAGGTTCCGGTGAGGTACCTCTGCTCGAAATCGGGCTGATAAAGCCGGTTGGGAGGCCCGACAAAATATTTCAGAAAGTCGTCTGAAAGCAGTCTGATGTTTTCAAGCGCATGGGATTTGATAAACCCGTCGCCGACAACCATGAACGGCAGCATTACCTGGCGCAACTCGGCGGTTTTAAAGGCGATCGGCAGCAAATCATGAAGTTCCTGATTATTTTCAGAAACAAGCTGAGCCCAGCCGGTATTGCGAACACCGTAGAAATCGTTGTGGCCGCAGTGAATGCTCAGCGATCCCTTATTTACCTCCCGGGACATCACCGTCATGATCACCGGCAGCCGCTTGCCCGCCACTGAAAAGAGGTTTTTGGTCTTTAACACCAGCCCCTGGGAAGAGGTGTTGTCCACATAGCGCCCCCCCAGACACGCCATGGCTTCCACCGCCGCAATGGCCGAAAGCTCATCACTGGGTTGAAAGTACATCAGTTCGGTGCCGAACAAATTTTTTTGTCCCTGGGAGGCTGCCTTGGCGAAACTCTCGGCAATGGGTGTAGATGGTGTTATGGGATAGCCGCAAAGTCCGTCCACCAGCCGGGTAAGGATGGAAAGCGCGGCATGGTTGCCGTCCAGGATGGCTTCTTTACGCTGTCGAAGCTCGTTCATTCTTTGTTCATCGATACCGGAGGGATCGAACTCAAAGAGCTTTTTGGCGTCAAACCGCTCCCACTCACTATTCCAATCCAACTGAAGGCTCTTCCATTTTCCTCTTTTTCTCTGATAGGGAAGCATCTCCATGAGGGTGTCTAAATTTATTTTAGGGGCCATTGGTTGTCTCTCCTTAAATACGTATAAAATGCGATGCCTTTCAACCGGTCAACTTTTGCTGAATCTTGCCTGCATAATGAGTTGTTCGGACGGCAGCTTGAAAGTCAACGACATCCGACACAAAACGCATTTCGACTCGCATAAAGCCAGGGGTTCCCTGAATCAAGGCATAGCAGAACAAAGACTAATCAGGGCAAGCAAACACTTCCGCTTTTGGAAGGTGCGGCCGTGAAGGGAGGGTAGTATTCCTTTCAGGCCAGACATGAAAGCCCTCCTCCTGGGAAGGCCCGCTGACATTTGCCGTTATAAAGCAGATGTTCGGATCAAACTACCTGCAAGAACAATTTTTGTCAATACTTAAACGAATCGGGCCAAAAACCTCAAGATAAACGAACGCCTCAATATCTTCTTCTGAAAGTCGAGGCAAACAGCGGCAGGCCCTGAACCGGACAGCGACTTCATAAAGATTCATTTTTGTTGTTTTAGCATTTTAAAATTACAATAATGTATTTATTAATTCTGATATTAGCATTAATGTGTTTTTAATATGATAGAAATATAAGCGCCCCATAAAAATCATTTCTATTTTATTCAAATAGATATCAAGTTTTTTTGTTTATTTTTCAGCACATCGGCACGCCTTTTGCTCTATTACCAACAAAACAATACCGGGAAACGCAAATTTAAAATTTCTAATCGGAAAGGAGCAGATTTCAATGAAAAAAAATTGAGGCAATCAAATATAAAAGGAGTGTGAGACCGCGGAAAATGTCAAGTCGTTTGAACGCGTAATGGCGGCGCCCGCCCCGGCGTTCAATGTGCTCGACGAAATGTTGAACACCGGTTTTCTGGTAAAATTTATTCCCGAATTTAAAGGGATTATCAACCGAATTCAATATGACCGCTATCATCTTTACCCGGTTGACCGGCATTCGCTGCGAACGGTTCAGATTCTGAAAACATTGGGCGCGGCTGAAGGCGATTCCAAAGACCCATTGGGCGCAGACTTATTCAAGGAATTTAAAATCCGGAGGCTGTTGTTCTGGACCGCTCTGTTCCATGATATCGGTAAAGGCCAACCCGGTGAAAGCCATTCCAAAAGCGGTGCCAAAATCGTTGGCACGGCGCTGGCCAAAAGAGGCTTTAAGGAAAAGGATGTGGAAACGGTTTCCTTTCTGGTCGAGGAACACCTTTTTTTGTTTAAAACGGCCACCCGCAGGGATCTGTATGACGAGCAAACCGCCATTACATGTGCCCGCAGAATCAAAGACGTCAACCGTCTGAGAATGCTCTACCTTCTGACCGTTGCCGATGCAATGGCCACCGGGCCGATGGCCTGGAACGGCTGGACCGCAACCTTGTTAAGGGATCTGTTTTTCAAAATCTTAAGCATCCTGGAAAAGGGCGAGCTGGCAACCCGTGAAGCTGTGGAAACTGTTGAAAGCAAAAAAGAAGACATCCTGGAATCGGTTTCAGAGCCAAAAGCCAGACAGAAGCTTGAAACGCTGTTCAACTTCATGTCGCCGCGCTACCTTCTGTATATGCCGGCAGAGCTTATCCTGGAACATGTTCAGCTTTACAACGATTTGGGAACAGGCGATTTTGTCTGGAAAGTGATCCCGACGCCGGGTTCCAACACCCGCACGGTCACAGTCTGCGCCAAAGATCGCCCCGGTCTTTTTTCCAAGATTGCCGGGACGTTCACATTAAACAACCTTAATATCTTAGATGCCCAGATATTTACCTGGCGCAACAACATTGCCCTGGATATTTTCGAGGTGACGCCGCCTCCGGATCAACTCTTCGAGTCCGAACGGTGGGACCGTGCCCAAAAACACCTTCATGATGCGCTTTCCGGCCGACTGGACCTTTCAGCAGCACTCAGCGAAAAAATGGCTGCCTATCGTTCCTCCGGCCGCGGTACCCGGCACAGGCCCCATCGCATCGCCGTGGACAACCAAAGTTCAAGTTTTTTCACCATAGTTGAAGTCTTCACCTACGACTTCCCGGGCCTTCTTTACATCATTACCGATGCGCTCTTCAGGTGCAGGCTCGACATCTGGGTGGCCAAAATCGCCACCAAGGTCGACCAGGTGGTGGATGTTTTTTATGTCCGGGATTTCGACGGACAAAAGATCGATTCTCCTGAGCAGGTGGCGGCCGTTAAAGCAGCCATCATGGAGGTTTTGCCTTAAGCCAGTTCTTGGAAAGCGGCCAAGCCGCGTTATATAAAATCGTGCAATGATTTTATGAAAGGAGTGAAATTATGAAAAAAATCGAAGCCATCATCAAGCCCTTTAAACTGGATGACGTCAAAGAGGCCCTCAATGAAATCGGTATCCAGGGCATGACGATTTCCGAAGTAAAAGGGTATGGACGGCAGAAAGGGCATAAAGAGATCTATCGCGGCGCCGAATATGTCGTGGACTTCATCCCCAAGGTCAAGATCGAAATCATTGTGGAAGCCGCCCGCGCGGATGAAGTGGTGAAAAAGATCCAGGATGCCGCCAACACCGGCAAAATCGGCGATGGAAAGATTTTTGTATTTCCCGTCGAACAGGCCATCCGGGTGCGTACCGGAGAAACCGGCAAGGATGCGATTTAAATTGGAAAGCTGATGTTTAAGCAGCGAATAAAAACTTTTTAAACCAAAATAATTATTAACAAGGAGGACTTTTTATTATGACACCTAAAGACGTATTGGCAATGGCCAAAGAAAAGGGAGCCAGGGTGGTAGATTTGCGCTTCATGGATTTTCCGGGCATATGGCAGCATTTTACGGTTCCCTTGTGCGAACTGACGGAATCGAGTTTCGAAGACGGCTTCGGCTTTGACGGCTCCAGCATTCGTGGTTGGCAGGCAATTCACCAGAGCGATATGTTGGTGGTACCGGATGCTGCCACCGCAAAAATGGATCCTTTCTTTGAGGTTCCGACCCTGGTTTTGATCGGCAACATCCTCGATCCGATAACCCGCGAACCGTATTCTCGCGACCCGCGCCATATTGCCCAGAAGGCCGAAGCATATCTGAAAAGCAGCGGTATCGGCGATGTGGCCTACTTCGGACCGGAAGCCGAATTCTTCATTTTTGACGACATCCGGTTTGAATCCGCCAACAACCATGCATTTTATGCCATCGATTCCATTGAAGACATCTGGAACAGCGGCCGGGAAGAATGTCCCAACTTAGGCTACAAGCCGCGACACAAGGAAGGTTACTTTCCGGTACCGCCCATGGACAAGTTTCAGGATGTCCGTACGGAAATGCTCCTGACCCTGGAGGATCTGGGAATAGCGGTCGAGTGTCAGCATCATGAGGTCGCCACCGCCGGCCAGGCCGAAATCGACATGCTGTTTAAACCCTTGCTGCAGATGGGCGACCAGCTCGTGTGGTACAAGTATGTGCTCAAAAACGTGGCAAACAAATACGGCCACATCGTCACCTTCATGCCCAAGCCGCTCTTTAACGACAACGGCACCGGCATGCACATCCATATCAGTATCTGGAAAGGCGGCAAGCCGCTGTTTGCCGGTGACAAGTATGCCGGGGTTTCCCAGGAAGCGCTGTACGCTATCGGCGGCATTCTGAAACACTGTCCGGCGCTGTGTGCCTTTACCAATCCGACCACCAACTCTTACAAGCGACTGGTGCCGGGTTTTGAAGCGCCGGTCAACTTGGCGTATTCCAGCCGCAACCGCAGCGCGGCCATCCGCATCCCCATGTACTCACCGTCGCCCAAGGCCAAACGGATTGAATTCAGGACCCCTGATCCCTCCTGCAACGGCTACATGGCTTTTTCGGCCATACTGATGGCCATGCTCGACGGCATCGAAAACAAAATCGATCCCGGCGATCCTTTGGATAAAGACATCTACGACCTGCCGCCCGAAGAACTGGCTGAAATACCTTCCGCGCCGGGCTCTCTGGAAGAAGCTCTCGAGAACTTGAAGAAAGATCACGAGTTCTTGCTGAAAGGCGACGTTTTTACCCCGGACGTTATCGAAATGTGGATCAACTACAAGATCAAAAAAGAGATCAACGAAGTTAGGCTGCGCCCGCATCCGCACGAGTTTTTCCTTTACTTCGACATCTAGCAGCTCCCTCTAACCCAAACAGCCCGCTGGTATCCAGCGGGCTGTTGTTTGGTAGCGATGATTATCCCCGGAGCGGTTTAACGGAAAAACTCCCCGACCCCTCAACCGATTAAGAATTTTTATCCGGAAACCTTTTCACTTTTGCTTCGTCCTTCAATACCTCTATATAAATATTGACCTGTTCCTGAACGCTCTCCTGCTTTAGATACTCTTGAAGCTCATCTTTGACCTGCTCATATTCGATTTTTGTTTCGGGCTTTTTGTCGATGACTTTAATGAGGTGATAGCCAAACCGGGTTTCGATGATATTGCTCACCTTGCCTGGAGCTAAACCAAGGGCGGCTTCCTCAAACGGTTTCACCATTTGTCCCCTTCTAAAGTACCCTAAGTCTCCACCTTTGGAGCTACTGGGGCATTCAGAATACTCTTTGGCAAGCGCTTCAAAATCTCCACCGGTTTTCAGCCTTTTTTCGATTTCTTTAAGCTTTTTTCGTGCCGCAACTTTCTTCGACTCATCCTCTCCGGGGCCCACCTTGATTAAAATATGCTTGGCCCATACCTGTTCAGGCTCCCTGAAGGAATTCGGATGGCTCACATAGAAAGCTTTAACTTCCGTTTCGGGAACCGTAATTTTTTGAACAAATTCCTTGTCTACGAATTGCTGCACCGCCATACTCTTTCGCATTTGAATTTTGAGTTCGGTCTCGGAAACTTTCATATTCAGCAATGCGGTTTTAAATTCATCTTCACTGGAAAATCTTTTCTTCAGAATATCAAACTCTTCATTAAATACTTTATCTTCGACCTTGATCCCCTCTTTCTGGCTTTTCTGATAGAGCAGCTCCCGGTTGATAAGCGTTTCAAGCACCGCCTTTTTGACGTCCGGCAACTGGACGTCGCTGACAGGTTTTCCCTGACCGGCAAGCTGTCGGTAAACACGTATCATTTCTCTATCAAAATCCCCCCGGGTGATCACCACGCCATTAACGCTCGCAACCTTCCCTTCTGAAACCGGTTTTTCCGCTGCAAATGCAGGCAGCACCATCCAGACCAGACTTATCGCCGCAAATCGCACCCAAAACCATCTGAACCGTTTTATCCTCATTCAAATTTCTCCCGTTTAAGCCAACCGACTTTTTACTCTATGTATTCCCAAAATCCTCCGGATCGATACTTTCCAAAATCTCAGTCCACTGCTTGCCGCTTTCAGACGTATCCTCGGGCTCGCCTGCCGCATCTATTTGCTTGGACTTTTTGATCACCTTGTCTGCCACAAAAATGGGCGCCCCGACTCGCAGAGAAAGGGCCAGTGCATCGCTGGGCCGTGCATCGATGGCCATTTCGTTGTTCTTATGCGAGATATGGATTAAGGCAAAATAGGTGCTGTCCCTGAGGTCACAAACCTCTATCCGATTTACCTTGACCTCTGTCAGGTCAAAAAAATTTGTCAGCAGATCGTGAGTCATGGGTCTGGAAAATTTAATGCCTTCCAACTCGCTGGCGATAGCTTGTGCTTCCAAAAACCCTATCCATATGGGCAATGTTCTTTCCCCATCGATTTCTTTTAGAACGACGATGGGACTTTTTGTTAATGGGTCCAGAGCTAATGCTGAAATGACCATGGGCCTTAACATGTTCATGCCTCCCCACCTTCTTTATTTGGGATATTTTTTAAAGATCCATTAATAGGAGCGCCGCCCGCCGCCGCGTTTTCCCTTGGACTGGCGGCCTTCGGAACGAGGACGGGACTTACTGACTTTAAGCCCTCTTCCTTAGACTTCGGCGTGAACTCAGCCGAACGCTCAGGTCGAAGGGCGCTCATCGAAGTCTTGTCGGAGCAAAGCAGAAATCCTGGCACTTTTACCATATCTTATTTTTTTGCTTTGTTCATAATTGCCCCCTTTTCACAATTAATATTCAAGGTTTGTTCTCAATAATTTGACTTGACAGCAGGATGATCAAAGATGAGAAAAGTCAAATTCTATTGACGGTTTAAGGTAGAACAGCCCTGAATGCCGATGTAAATGCTCGGTGGCAGTAAGTTTTCCGGCACTCTTTTCACTGGAGGAGGTATGGGGCACTTGAGAGAAGCGGGAGAACCCGGCCGAATGGTTTGAGCATCATAATATCATGCAGCTACTTCTGATCTTTTGTTAAAAAAAAGCTGATAATCTCTTCACGTTATCAACAAGAGCCTATCATCTTTGAAAGTATAAACTTTTTTATAGTTAAATACCTGTTTCGCATATTATCTGAATTGAATTACTAATCAAGCTTTTTTTGCTTTTTATATAGACATGTCAAAATTTTCTCTCCCGGGAGTGAATAAAATTCCATAACGAAATGAGCCGGGGATATGGGCATCGGCTACCGGTACTGCCGATATTCGACACCGCATTTTTGGGCCTTGTAGCTGAATTTGCGTACCGTTGTTTTGAGCATTTTGGCCGCCAGGGAAATATTGCCGCGGGTATTTTTCAGCGCGTCGATGATCATTTCTCTTTCGAGCTTTGCGACGGCATCTTCAAGAGACAGAACCGGCAAGGTATCCGATTCTTTGCCGGTCTGCAGCGTGGGCGGCAGATGATAGCTGTGGATAACACCTTCCTCGCACAACAGCACGGCCCGTTCGATGCAGTTTTCAAGTTCTCTGACATTGCCGGGCCAGTGGTATTCAATTAGCATGTCGATGGCCGGCGTAGAAAAGCGGCGGATATCTTTATGGTTCTCAGCCGCATATTTTTCCAGAAAATGATCGGCCAGCAGCAGAATGTCGGTCTTGCGTTCCCTCAAGGGCGGCAGGTAAATCGGAAAGACATTTAAGCGATAATAGAGATCCCCCCTGAAGGTTTCTGTTTCTACGGCCTGTTCGAGATTTTTGTTGGTAGCGGCGATAACGCGCACATCCGTTTTGATGGTCTCAAGTCCACCCACACGCTCAAATTCTTTTTCCTGCAATACGCGCAGCAGCTTAAACTGAACGTCAAGCCCCACGGATCCGATCTCGTCAAGGAAGATGGTCCCCTTGTTGGCCAATTCAAACTTACCCTTTTTCAGCTTGATGGCGCCGGTGAAGGCCCCTTTTTCATGTCCGAACAGCTCACTTTCAATCAGATTGGATGGAAGTGCCGCACAGTTGACTTTAACAAAAGGGTGCTTTGCCCGGTAACTGTCGTAATGGATGGAGTTGGCCACAAGCTCTTTGCCGGTTCCGCTCTCTCCGCGAATCAGAACCGTGGCGTTACTTTTTGAAACTTGCGAGATCATCTGAAAAACCTCTCGCATCTTGTTACTGTTCCCGACGATATTGGTGATATGATATTTACCCTCGAGTTTGCTTCTGAGCCTGATATTTTCTTCTCTTAAACGCTCTTTTTCCAGATGGATGGTTTCCAGGTTGATGACATGCCTGGCGATCATGGTGGCAATCACCGACAAGAGCTGTGTTCCCGCCTGCAGAGAATAGGATTCATCATAAGGTTTATCGACGCTGAGAGATCCGATCACCTGATTCCCCTTTTTGATCGGCACGCAGATAAACGAAAGTTCTTGGTCCTGTTTGCCTTTGCGGGAAGCGGTGCGGTTCAGAAACAGCGGTTCATCACTTATTTTAGGGACAGCCACCGCCTTACCGGTCTCAATGACCCGGCCGGTAATCCCTTCACCCAGCTTGTATTTTACGCTTTCCACGGCGCCCCTGGGAAGGCCGTGGGCGACTTCAATGCCGATCTCGTCGCGCAGAGGATTCAAAATGGTTACGGTACCTCTTACCATGTTCATGGAGTTGGACAGAATATCCAAAACCTTATATAAAGACTTCTTCAGATCCAGGTGCTCATACAGCGCCTCACTGATTTCATAAAGCAGGGTTACATCTTCAATGCGTTTCATGGCACACATGGTTTCCAATCTCCAATACGGAACCTGCTGCCCGGGATATTTTTAAGATCCTGAATAGCTTTGTTCTTTTTAGTTTCCTTGATATTCTTCAATATGCAGGCTTGATAAGGCATGATCATAATAATACAAATATGTAATAAATAGTATTTTTCTTTGAAAAGCAATAACTATTTGATGATAGATTACTTGGAAGCTCAGGCATTATGAAATGGCATACTTTAAATTATCGAAACCTAAGCGATGAAGGCTTCGCTGTTTATCAGACGGATGCTGTAAAATTACTTTTTACCCTGCGGGGCTGCTGTATGATCGATGTCTTTGATCTGGAAATTTGCCGGCCCATCGGTTATCTTGATTTTGACCTGCACAGGGATGCTATCCTTGCTCACGCTTTTGGCAGTCCGCTTATCGGCCTCCCCTTTACCTCCCAATTGCGCAGGAAGTTTGGCAAACTTATTTTTCCATTCAATGATTTAAGATCAGGCCATGATGTTGGATTCTTTGTAAAAAAACCGTATCGCAACAAGGGCGAAAAGGGAGTTTGGAATCTGGATGAAATTCTGATGGCGATCGCCTTGGAAACTGCCCGGGAGCACGGCCTTGTCGTCTTTACCATTAAGCCGACCGGAGATCGGGCACGTTATTACCGCCGGAAATTCGGTGCCGAAACCTGGCCGACAACCGCAACTGACTTGATTCTGTCGATAAAATTAGACACCATAAGGAAGAACTTCAAACACATTGAGATTGTCGAAACAGCAGGCAAGACACTTTTCTTCAAAGTGCAGGGCGCTCAAACCGTAACCGGTGCTTAACCGGGATATTACATCCTGCTTCAAGCAGGATTCGCTTGCACTGTATCAGGGATAAATCAGATTAAAAAAACTTTTCTGCGATCGCCCTTCGATCGTTTGGTGATTCTACGATCGACGCCATTTCTGCGATCGTTGCCGCATCTGCGGTCTTTGCCGGATCTGCGCTCAGGGAGGTGAACTGCATATGAAAATACCCGTCTTTCAATCCCGGACCTTCTTCCTCCCTTATCTATCAGTAGCGCAATTTTCATTTGGAATATCAGATTGTTTTAATTTAAAAAATTTGATACACAATTATTCCCGAATGATCAAGAAAAAAGCGGATGCTCGCCGCCGGATTCTTGCTAGCGGCTGTTTTTTGGCTTGCTACCGTCCATAACCACCTAAAATTGACTATGATAAACAGGCTTAATTTTTCACAGACTATCGAAAGTGAGTGCCGAGAAATGGAAAAAATCAAACAATTCTTTACCCAAAATGATAAATTCGCAGAGTATGTGGGAATAGAACTGCTGGAGGCTTCAAAGGGAAAAGCCAAAGCCAAAATGGAAATAAAGAATCACCATTTGAATGGGGTAAAAACCGTTCACGGGGCTGCAATCTTCACCTTGGCAGATTTGGTTTTTGCCGTTGCTTCAAATTCACACGGTACAATTGCCATGGGAATCAACGTCAGCATTTCTTATTTGAAAGCGGTTACAAAAGGGGTTTTATTTGCAGAGGCAAAAGAAGTCTCTATAAACCCGAAGCTTGCAACCTATACTATTCACGTAACCGACAGCGGCAATGATTTGGTGGCCACTTTTCAAGGCATGGTATACAGAAAAAAAGAGGCCATCTGCGTTTAAGCCAAAGCGTTAGCGTTAAAAACCAAACCCAAAGACGGAAAAGGGAATGAATCTTCCTTTCTCCATCTTTTTGGCTTTGGCGATAAGCTTTTTTCGAGCGAGCCTTTTAATGAAACCAATTAAGTCTACTTATCAACAACAGATTGTTGAGCAATCTGAATGCCCTGATCCCTATTCCGATCTTCCTGATTGCGATCAACATGTACAAGGGTAATTTTACCGTTTGATTTTACCAATCTCATTGCCGGTTTTGGCGTTTCAGGATTTTTCAGGCAGACAAGCTCATTATTTTTATATACCTTGCCAAACACTGTCGCGGAATCCTTTTGAACCAACTGATAAACCGCCAACACCTTTCTCGTATCCTTTTTTTGTGAAGAATTTCCGGCGAGCACTACATCCCGAGCTTCAGCTGTTGCTTCATGTTCAATACGGGCATACCGCCGGTTATCTTCCCCCATATTCAATTTATATGACGGAATTTTAACGATGTCTTTGTTCTTCGTCCATACCGGAACAGCCTCGGTATGCTTTTGGCCGGATACGGTTGCAAATTCCTTCTCGTCCAATCGGTAGGTCCCATAGACGTCATCCGCCATGGCGGAGGCACCCAGAAAGATCCAGGTAAAAAGAACGGCTAAAAAACAAGTGAGCGATAACGTTTTTTGCTTTCTGATTGAATTAAACATTTGCCCTCCTTTGCAGCCAATCCTCTGGACCTCCTGGTTGCACCCGGAGAAAAGAGAAGATCGGCTAATGCTGAGTGTTGTTAGATTTCGTGATTTGCATACCGAACTCCTTTCGCCTGTTAAGTTCGAATAAAAAACCCGCTCCCAAAAAATAGGGAAGCGGGTTATTTATCCCTAAGCTTAGTAGCCCCGCTGTCATATTCCATTTTAGGGAACTTAGACCGGAGGCTTTGCGCCCCTATCTTTCGATAAGTTTGCCCTTCAGCGAATTAGTTTTCGTTTGAAAGGTTTGGATAAAACC
>Ga0180009_10005683_pt1 | contig 13297 bp, 9 predicted proteins | sample OS_PC_MetaG_FD_123537 | JGI IMG/M metagenome (GOLD analysis project Ga0180009, IMG submission 123537) | Groundwater microbial communities from the Aspo Hard Rock Laboratory (HRL) deep subsurface site, Sweden - OS_PC_MetaG | ecosystem: Environmental > Aquatic > Deep subsurface > Groundwater... | reverse complement strand
GAGCAGGACAGCTTGCTTCGGCTGTTATGGCCAACCTCAACCAAGGAAGTGCTGCTGGCCGCCTTCCCGAATCGACAGTTAGGGGGTATCCGCAGTAGAGCCGCGAAAATCGGCCTGGGGCGGCAGGTACGCCACTACCCGCCACAATGGAAGGGGTGGACCGTTAGCGATGATGACAGGCTGGCTGCCCTATACGTGACCGAAACACCAATTGAAGACATTGCCGCTGAATTAGGACGCAGCAAACAGGCTGTCCTATCCAGAGCCTGCCTGCTCAAAATCAAGCGACCCCGAGAAATACGCTTCGCCTTTCCAAAGGTGAACTGGGAAGTCCTGAATTTCTATGGTTTAGAAACGGTGTGTTCGTAGCTTCTACCCACCCCAGTCTCTGCAGTGTCGAGAAGTAGACGACGAAGCTGTGGAACCGACAGCCCCAGGCTTTGTAAGGCATCTTGGATAGATATCTGTTTGCCAGTCTTGTTATATTGTCCGGGTCTATATATCGCTTTTCTCGCCGTGCCATTCTTTCTTCCTTTCTTATGGCCTTGTCCATAGCGGTTGCCCTGAGCAGGGCCATCTTGTATTCGCGGAATATCTCTGCCTGTGGTGCTCCTTCGTCTGGGTCTATATGGGGTGAGCCACCGGGTCCATTCCCCAGGAGATATTCTCGGATAAACTCGCCACAACCGAAAGCACGTAGGAATCCGCCTCTGGCTGGTTTCAGCAGCTCAGCCACTTTGCTTCACCCCGGGCATAGAAGATGTGCCTATCAATCTTTCTTGTTCCACAGTTTGTGATACCATTCCTGATGTTCTTTGCCAGATACTTTTCGGTATCGGGCGGTGGTGTTGAAGCTCTGGTGACCGAGGTGCTCTTGAAGAAGCCGAAGCCCATCTCCTGAATCGTTTTGTTTTACGGCCATGACGGCGAATGCGTCTCTCAATTTGTGAGGGGAAACGTTGTGTACCTTTCCCGTCTCAGGATTTACCAGTTTCGGTAGCCCTGCTTTATCGGCGCATTCTTTAACGATTTGCCAGGCCCGGTGGCGGTTAATGCCGAAGATTAGCGTCTTGCCCTCTTTGACAACCGGACCGCCACGCCGGACGTATTCTTTGAGCATGGCAAGAGTCTGGCTATCAATGGGCAATACTCTTTGGCGTCGATGTTCCTGTTCTTTAGGTAGCTTCATTTATCCTGACTCCGCACTTAGGGCAAAAGCTATGACTCACGCCCAATGTTGCACCACAATTAGTGCAGGACAGCTTCACTCGACGCTTGAGGTGTATGATGGTAATGGTGCCCCGGGTAAAGTCTATGTCCTCTACTTTCAGGGCTAGAGCCTCACTGATTCGGCATCCAACGTGGAAAAGAAGGCGAATCAGGATTTTGTCCCGCAGATTGGACGCCGCCTTCTCCATTTGAGCCACTTCTTCTGGTTCAAGATATGCCTTCATTAGATCTTTAAATAGAACAAAGATTTTGTATTTCTGGAGTGCTATAATGCTGGCGGGGAAGTGAGCATGAATGTTCGGGCGGGTCCGATCCTCCCTTAATTCTAAGATTTGCTCACTTCCCCATGTCATCAAGGCTGTTTTTCCTCGGTCGTCCCCCACGCCTCCCCCACTCTCGAGCCTTGTTCGGATATTTATGGCGCATACTCTTTTGCCCTTTTCGTCCGATGCCGACGTAGAACTCCCGACCGAGTTTTGTCAGGGTCCTAAGCCCACCTTTCTTGCCAGCTTCGTTAACAGTAATTCCCATCTCGAGTTCTAAACTATAAACAAAAAGGTACCCAATCATGGGTACCTTACCATATGAGCACGCCTAAAATGATTGATTTTATTGGACTACTAAAATATTCATATCATTCACCTAATGTCTACTGCTTCAATTCCAATCAGCCTAGCAAACTTTCGTACTGCCGTGCCAACATTTCTTGCATAGGATATCAGTGAGCCTCCTGGTGTATGAATTTCCAATTGGGCTATTTCGTCATACGTTTTCTGGTGTACGTAATGTTCGAACCACCAACGAGCGTGGTTCTCAATGGCAGTAGGAATCTCTTGCCAGCCCAAAGACTTGAGCTTATTCTCATAATCGGCAAGAGCTTTAGCAAACTTATCTTGTATTTCCTGCCTTCCGCTGAACATAAGCTCGTAAGCGTTTACCTCGAACTTTAGCGGTGGAAGTGGCGCAGATGGCAAAAAGGGTTCCAACATCTCTACTGGTATCTCGGCATTTCTGACATCTTCCGGAATCATATCTAGAATATGGTCAACCAGTAAGATATGCCCAGCCCAAGGTGCTTTAAGTCGCCATCTACAAGCCAGATCAGCCAAAGCTTTCTCATATGCATCCAACTGGCCGACAAGGTGTGGATCCGGAATTGAGAGGAAGGGTTCAAGTTTGTTGGCAAGACCATCAGATATCGTTTGATTCGCGGTAAGGAAAAAATCTCTCGTAATCGAGTATTCTTCCTGAGTCAACGCTTTCTTCATCTGTATCCAGTTAGGCACACCTATCCTTAACCATTGCTCTAATGCTGGTAAATAGATAATTCGCGGCTCCTCCAGTTCCCGCGCAAAATCACGTTCTGCTTTATAAAGCTTTAGAAGAGCAGCGATAGCTTTCCCAAAGGTTCTTTGACTGATAGTGAGCTTCGGCATTTTCCTGCCTCAAATCGAATAATCACGCCACCTTCAATTACCTTAGACCAAGTAAATCTGCTGGACTGGCGCTCTCGTGTGCTTTCAAGGCATCCTCCATTCCCAGAGTAGATACGTAATGCTTGACCATTCTCAAGTCTGAGTGTCCCAACAGATATTGCAGATTGAAAGGATTCCTATCCTGTCTTAAGAAGTTCAGCGCAAAGGTGTGCCGGAATTTGTGGCAATTACCACTAGAAACAACCCCTGCCCTTTCCTTTAGCCGCTTTATCATGATTTGCAAACCACCGCTTTTCATTGGCCTGCCTTCTTCCGTGAGCCACAACTCGGTATGATTGTTTTTGTGCCGGTAGACCATGTAACGCCACAAAGCCTTTTGTGCCGTAGCGCTGATTCTAACCATCCTTTCTTTTGCGCCCTTACCTTTTACCTTTATCCAACCACGTTCCGTTTCTATATCCTCAAGTTTTATGCCAGCTAGTTCGCTAATTCTCAATCCGGTATCAAGTAGCATTAAAACCACCGCCTTATTGCGACTACCGAAGAACTTAGCATTATTCTTAAAATCATGGTCACATACGGTAAGTAATTTCATTATTTCCTGCGGTGTGTAAGGTCTGACTACATTTGGCTTTGGATTGGCTAACTTTATTTTTACCAAAGGGCTTTCCGAGATATAATCATCCCTTACGCACCAGTTGAAGAAGGCTTTCAGGACACAGTAATAGTGATGGACTGTTGAATACGTTGCTCTCTTCCGGCTGGATTCTGAGCCGTTCCCCTTTACTTCCCAGCGATTAATATCGCCTGATACATAGGCCAAGAACTCTCGGATGTTCCATTCCGTAATAAGCCTGGTATCTTCAGGCCAGTTCTGTTGTTCACCGTACCATAAGAAACGCTTCAGCATCCCTTCATAATATTCGATAGTATCGGGACTCCTGCAATCGGTACGCTGAGTAAGGATAAAACCTTTAACGAGTGAAGTCAGAGACGTACTGACGGGTGCTTGTGGCTTGAAAGACACAACCATTTCTCATTTTGCGGACCCGCCCTTTATACAATAATGTGGTCTAAAACGTATTCAACCACACCTATTTTGCCCAACAAACAAGAGGTCTAACACATATTTTCCAGCTTCATGGTGGGCGGTACTGGACTTGAACCAGTGACCTCTTGCGTGTGAAGCAAGCGCTCTAACCACTGAGCTAACCGCCCGAAATCATGCCTATTTTACCCCAAAAAATCGGCTTTGTAAAATGGGGGCTCTTGCTTCGTCAAATATCTCCACGGAAATCGGGCGCTTGCTTTCCATATATGCGCTCTACGCCACCACCGAGGCCTGGCGTGAGTTTTATGGCGTATCATCTATTGTAAAGAGGGTAAGAATAGTGCGCCCCAGTCTGCCTGACCTGGCGTTTGCTTTGGGGATAAATTGGAATTATCGGCGCGGATTACAGGGAAAAGCCATAATCTAGAATTCTCATTTATTCGTGCTAGCATTTCGCCAGATTGTTAAACGAAACTTAGTGCATTGATGACTTCCATTGAGCTTGAAAGCCTACGAGTTGGGTGATATTCTTTTGCTTGCCGTTGGCGGTTGCGGCATCTACACATCTTAAGGTACGTCCACAGGCAAAAAAGTAGGAAACATGGCACAACCAAGCTGTAGTGTGCTACACTTGGTGTGAGAGGATTCAACCTATGCGGCAGGCCAGGAAGCGAAACAATAAGCTAGCAATCGATCGATTAGTAATCGTCTCGAACCGCTTACCCATTGCACTAACGAGAGTGGATATGGATCAGTGGCAGGTTCAACTCAGCCCAGGGGGATTGGTCACTGCCCTCACCCCAATCTTACAAAAGAGAGGAGGCGTATGGATTGGCTGGCCTGGAGTGCTGGAAAAGGTTGACTTGGATGAGTCTTTAGCCGTGGCAAACCGAGATTTGGGTTGCGTTCTTAAGGCGGTCTTATTGACCAAGGAAGAGATCGACAAGTATTACTTCGGATTCTCAAATGAAATCATATGGCCACTCTTTCATGATCTACAAACACGCTGTAACTTCGATCCAGCCTATTGGAATGCGTACCAAGCGGTCAATCGCAAATTCGCGGAGGTGATAGCAGAGAACGCCAGAATGGAAGACTACATTTGGGCCCATGATTACCAGCTGATGCTTGTGGCCAAGGAGTTACGCAGCATGGGTGTGGAGAACAAGCTCGGATTCTTTCTTCATACTCCTTTTCCCCCGCTGGATATCTTTGTCAAACTTCCCTGGCGGACGCAGATTCTATCGGCCTTATTGGAGTACGATGTAGTCGGCTTTCAGACTCGACATGATAGAAACAACTTCATCTATTGTATTGAAACCATGCACAAGGGACTTCAAGTCGATGCTAGAAAACAAGTATCTACGATGATAACTCCGAAACGAGAAATTGGGATTGGCAGTTTCCCAATAAGTATAGACTTTAGAGATTTTGCCAGACGGGCGGCGTCCCCAGTCGTGGTGCAGGCCGCCAAGCAGTTGCGTGAGGCCATACCGAACCAGCAGATAGTCCTTGGTGTGGATCGCCTGGATTACTCCAAGGGAATACCGGAGAAGTTGCGGGCGTTCAGAAATGCTCTTGAGCGCTTTGACGATCTTCGTGGCAAGATAGTATTAGTTCAAATTTCTGTGCCTAGCCGGGAGGATATTCCTCAGTATCAGGCGCTAAAAACTGAGATTGAGGGCTTAGTCAGCGAGATTAATGGGAGATTCAGCCGATCGGGGTGGATACCAGTTCACTACATGTTCCGCAGTTTGGAACGAACAGAGCTTCTCGCCTACTACCGTGCTGCTGATATTGCCCTAATCACCTCCTTAAAGGACGGGATGAACTTGGTAGCGAAGGAGTATTGTGCGGCCAACGTAGATAAGAGTGGGGTCCTAATACTCAGCGAATTTGCCGGTGCATCTGCACAGTTGAGTGGGGATTCTCTACTGGTCAATCCATATGACATTGAAGGCGTAGCTGAGGCAATTCACCAGGCATATGGTATGAGTATAGATGAACGACGACAGCGAATGCATAGACTTCGAAAATCTGTGGCGAGACGTGATGTCTTTTGGTGGGTGGACTCCTTTTTACAGGCAGTAGTTGCCAGAGAGCAGACGACTTAGGCTCCAGAGCCCCTCATTCCAGTTTCGATGGTTTCCGCGGTAATCCGCAGCTTCCATTGCAATGCGAACCTTTGTCTCTGTAGGCATCACCAAGGTGACCATTCAGCCAAAAGGTTTCATCTACTTGCTTGACAAGATATTCTCACAGACTTACAGTGCTCATTAACAAAACTGCATGAATTATACTCATGATGACACGCAATTTTATGGTATTGGTAGCTAAGGGTGTTGACAACGATGATGAAACGAAATAGATGGCTGCGGTTGGCACTCTTGCTTGTTAGCCTTATTGTCGTAAGCTTCGGACTAGCTTACTTGCTTCAAAACCTTTGGGCTCATTTTCAATTACCACCGGGTAAATTCGCTTGGTTGGCTTATCTAACCATATTTGGAGTCACACTGTTATGCAATCTTACCATCATAGCTCCTGTTCCTGTAGCGACTTCCCTAATGATAGCTGCGGCCACAAGATGGAATCCTGTGCTGGTATCACTTTTTGCCAGCATAGGTTGGAGCCATAGGGGAACTTAGTGGCTACTACGCCGGCTACTTGGGAAAGAGAATAGCAATAGCCGAGCTCAGGCAGAAACGGAATAACGCTAAGGTGAAGAAAGCTCTTGATGAAATAAAGGCACTTGCCAGATTGGAACCCACGGCGGAAAATAACCTAGTTCCACCCGTTCTTGATGCAACAAGATGCTATGCTACAGTAGGAGAGGTATGTGATATCCTAAGAGAGGTCTGGGGAGAGTATCGAGAACCATCAGTTATTTAGGAAGCATAGTAACTTAATCTGACAAATGGTTAATCAAGAACTCTTAGGGGGCACCTTAATAAAGACCGCAATGACATGAATAATAAGGGGAAAATGAGATAAGTATATCATTCCTTTTTTCATCAGAAGTTTCACGCCTAGGTTTCAGGCGTGGGACGTACCGGACCTTTTTACCAGTGAGAAGATAGACAAGAAAAGGATGATGAGTAACTCTTAGTCAGTTTGTTTGGTGAGGTATCATCGGTTGAAGTTGGTCGGGCTCATAATCCAGAGGTCGTAGGTTCGGATCCAATCCCCGTTACCCAAATTAATAATATGCGCAGTACGATAAACCATTTCACAACTGACAAATATGGTATAAAAAAGTGCGGCTGATTTCATGCCTGAAGGCTAGGCGTAGAACCATAAGGTAAAAAGGAACATATATTTACATTACCTAATGTACCTGAGCCGGCATGCCTATACTTGACGCGTAACAACTATTCGGACGTCTGTTATCTTGACTGAACAATCTGGACTTCTAGTATAAGGGTTGATGGCTTCTGGCTAGAATAGTGGAGTGTGGAAACGCACACTAATATCTAACAGAAAAGGAGCCATCGATGAAAAACAACACAGCCCGTAAGCTCAGCCAGATACCACCCGGGTATTTGATTATGGGAATCGACCCGCATAAGAAGATACATGTGGCAGTAGCCATGACGCAAGATACCATTATCCATACCAGGTTTAAGTTCGCTAACTCCAGGCAGGGCTATGAGCAGGTGATGAGGAGCACGAGCGACCAGGTAGTTAAGACAGGTAGTACAGGTGTAATCTTTGCTATTGAGACAGGTGGTCACTATTGGCGAAACTTGGCTTACTTCCTGGGTGAGCAAGGTATCCTGTTTCGCCTGATAAACCCGTTTACCTTAAAGAGGATGCGTGACGGGAAAGATATTAATCGTAGGAAGACGGACTTTCGCGATGCTGAGATGGCAGCTGAGCTATTACGAAATGGTGAATTTGTTGAGACCAAGTTACCCAAGGGCATATATGCCGAACTTCGTGCCACATATAGCACCTATCGCCGCCTAGTCAAAGTAAGAAGCAGAGCCAAGAATTTGCTTAAGGGCTTGCTTGATGGTCTTTTCCCAGAATTTAACCAGGTGTTCAAGAATATCTGCGGTATGACTTCTCTCCAAGTGCTCTCCATATGCCCAGCACCTAGAACTATCACTAGTATGAAGCCGGAAGAGTTTGAGGCTGCCATCAGAAAGGGATTTAAAGGGCGAGCGCCCAAAGTACGAAAACTGCACACTATCTATTCACTTGCTCAGACCTCCATCGGAATCGAGACCGGAGCAGACTCTGTTTCCATTGAACTCTCTCTTTTAGTACAGCGCCTACGGTTACTCATTGAGCAAATAGAGAGAACAGAAGATATATTAGTGAGACTACTGTACTCTATACCAGATGCCCGCTATCTTTTATCAATAGTAGGCATCAGCCACATCTCAGTAGCCGGTATACTGGCAGAGTTGGGACCACTAGGGGCCTACCGGAACGCTGGGCAACTAATAAAAATGGCAGGTACTAACCCTATTGAATGGGAATCTGCCGGCAAACGGGGTAGCCATACGCCTATGAGTAAGAAGGGGCGTCCTGGCCTGCGCTGGTGTATATGGACGGTTGCCATGTGTCTTTTAAGGCACAACACTGACTTCCGTTCCTGGGCAAAGGAGAGGCGTGAGCGACCTGCACATCTACATCCTCTTAAGGCAAGGGAGGTATTCGGGGCGGTAGCTAATCGGTTGTTGCGTTTAGCCTATGCCTTAGTAAGGGAACAAAACTTTTATCAAATTCCAAAACCAAAAGTAGCACCTGAGCTGGAACTAGTAGCTGCAATCTAGGAGGTGATAAAATGCATCGGGCGGGTGGGGTGACACCGCGGGGCTTTTTGGGTAACTCATTTGAGTAAACCCGTGTCACAACTTGGTGCCCCCACCCCCCTGGCCAAACCCGCATGAGGTACGATGAGGCCCTCCGCTTAGAGGTGACCTCGCATCTAGACGCTAAATAGGGAACCAGGAAGATATGGGATTGGGGCCACTCGCCGGTGCATCAATACCACAGAGAATCAAATAGTCAGGGGCTATTGACTGAACGCAGATAGTACGTTGTTACTTTTATGCCGAGTGGTACAGTACAGCAGAGGTTAAATTGAGGTAGATAGTCTTAAGCTCCCGCCCTAGTTCGCATCCTCCTAATGGCACACTTGACCTTGACAGATTATATTGAGATGTTATAATAGCGTTTACTAATACGTATACGAAAATCGTATTCGTCGATCCTATATGTTTAGATGATAGGTGACAACAGATAACTGCCATCATATGAGAATAAATATCAAATAAAGAAGCACCTCGGTGTACGAACAGACTATGCTGGTCGTAGATTTTCCAAAAAGTGCTCTAAGCGCCATCCATATGCTAACCTCCTTCATTAAGGAGCCCAGAGATCTAACCGTTTCTGGGCTCCTGTCTTATTCTCCTCGCACATCCAGCGCACCTTTTTTACGAGCAATGAAACACTACGTCAAAAAGCGCAATTAAACTATCCGAGGCTATTGACATTTGTAAAGGTAATCGTCTATCCTTCAACAAAAAGGAGGTATATCAGATGCAAGCGTATTGTATGAAATGCCGTGCCAAGAAGGAAATGAGGGACCCCAAAGCAATTACAATGAAGAATGGTAAACCGGCGACTCAGGGAACTTGTCCAACGTGTGGGACTAAGATGTTCAGGATAGGGAAAAGTTGAAGCTGACACAGTGGTCCGTAAACTAGGTGCTGTGTCAATAAAAGACGTGAAGATTGACAATAAACGTCTGAGGAAGCACTATCATGGCAGAAACTATGACCGCCACCCAATAAGCTTATCCATCGATTGCCCGGATAGAAAGTTAGACAGACTAACTAGTTTTTTCAGGTTTCTCACAGTAATTCCAATCCTCATCGTCTTGAGTTTAGTTACCAGTGGTGGATACCACTGGGGTGGAGCAGATGGGTGGCAGTGGCAGTGGGGGGATACCAATATGCCGCTGCTGGACTTTTAGTTCTACCAACCATATTAATGCTTCTCTTCAGGCAAAAGTATTTGCATTAGATGGTCAGATTCGGTAGTTAACATGCAACAATCGGAGCCAATGGAAGATGTGGCAAAAGAAATTACCAGGGAACGAACTCCTGGCTTGCCCTGGCGTATTTTGGTTGTCGTTTTTAGTATCAGCGGTTTATTCATAGCTGTAAATTACATTTTTAGACTGAGGCTTTTGGGGCGGCTGGAATTCGAAGCGAGCTACTTATTCACCTTGTTTGCCTGCTTTCTTTCCCTGGTGTTTATTTTTCTCCCGGCTACTAAGGGGGCATCAAGGCGCTCGGTTCCATGGTATGATATCCTGCTTTTTGGGTTAACTTTAGCGGTTAGTATTTACCTGGCTAGCGTAGCATTTGAAGCGGGCCAGAGAGCCTGGGATGTAGTAGCGCCCTTACACATAGTTATTGTGTCAGGCATCTTTTGTCTCATTGCATTAGAGGCATTAAGGCGTGCTGGCGGCATGCCGGTGTTCGTAATCGCCTTTCTGTTTGCTGTTTATCCCATGTTTGCAGATTATATGCCTGGGTTATTGCAAGGAGTTCAGTTTCCCCCCGCGGAAACACTAATGTTTCACGTGCTGAGTAGTGAGAGCCTTATCGGCGTAATAAGCGGAGTTTTTGGTAACATCCTGGTCGGTTTCATGTTCTTCGGAGTAGTTCTTCTAAGTTCGGGGGCTGCCAAGGCCTTTATGAATTTTGCCCTTGCCTTGTTGGGATCTCAGAAGGGTGGCCCGGCTAAGGTTTCGATTTTGGCCAGTGCCATGTTCGGCACCATGACCGGCAGCATTGTATCCAATATAGTCACTACTGGTTCTTTTACAATTCCCACAATGAAGAGAACGGGTTACTCGCCTCATTTTGCCTCGGCTGTTGAGGCTGTAGCTTCCACAGGCGGTAATATTATGCCCCCGGTAATGGGCGCTACTGCATTTATTATGGCCGCACTTCTCGCTATTCCCTACTTCAGCGTGGTTATAGCGGCTGCAATCCCGGCGATACTGTACTATCTGGCGCTCTATATGCAGGTGCACGCTTATGCTCAAACACATAATCTCCAGGGTATCCCGCGCTCTGAACTGCCTTCCTTGAAGCAAGCCCTCATAGAAGTCTGGCCCTATTTATTTGCCATTGTTGCCCTGGTTTACTTTTTATATATGGGGCTTGAGGGTCGCGCTCCCTTTGCTGCCAGCGCAATTTTGATAATACTGAGCATACTAAAGAAGGAAACAAGGAGCAACCTTAAGGACTACTTTTTCGGTATTTTCACAGAGGCGGCCAAACAGTTGGCGACCATAGTAGGCATAATAGTCGGCATTGGCTTCATTATTGGTTCCTTCGCGGTAACCGGTATCGGGAGTTCCTTTGCTCACGAGATTTCAGTGCTGGCTGGCAACAATCTCGCGCTGTTGATAGTTTTTTCCGCCCTTGGTAGCTTGGTTTTAGGTACGGGAATGCCTGTTGTTGCTTGCTATATTTTCCTGGCTGCTATAATAGGGCCAGCTTTGGTGGCTGCTGGGATTATCCCCATAGCCGCCCATCTCTTTCTATTTTATTGGGGCTTGGCTTCTAATTTCACGCCCCCGGTGGCTGTCGGTGCTTATGTGGCCGCTGCGTTAGGCAAAGCAGATTTTCTTAAAACTGCGTGGCGGAGTATGCGGCTCGGGATTCTTATATATATTCTACCTTTCGCTTTCGTGATAGCACCAGCTCTGTTGTTGCAAACTCCGCCAGTAGAATTGATACTTCCACTTACCACTATCATATTGGGTACAGTTCTGCTGGCAGCAGGTCTCGAAGGATGGTTGCTAAAATACGGCAAATTAACAAGATATTCCAGATTATTTATCGGTATTTCCGGTGCCCTCTTAGTCTTCCCAAACTGGCAGTCCGATATTGCAGGCATGGGTTTATTTGTGTTGACAATTGTGGTAGACTTACTGGGGAAGAAGGCAGTAAGACCTACGTTAGACAGTAATAATAAATAAAATATGAGAAATTAAATTGAGGGGGTGATGTAGATAAGAGATAATTTAAGATGTTTAGCCAGGGAAAGTATAACAGAGGGTTATTCAAAATTGGAAAAAGGAGGACAAAATGAAAAAGAAAGGATTACTGGTAGTAGTAAGTGTAATGGTGGTTTTGGGTTTGCTGATGGGCGGTTTTGGCTGCGCAGCCCCAGCACCTACGCCGACACCGACACCTGCACCAACACCGACACCAACACCGACACCTACGCCGACACCGACACCGACACCCGAATTACCTCCTAAGCCTGAATTGCTTTCGATTGCCGCATGGAGTGTTACCGGAGGTACCTACGCATGGTACACCGCCGCGGCTGAAGGCATGCTGAAGAAATTTGACATCAAATTTAGAGTAGTTCCAACCGGGACTGATGTATCCAGGCTTATGATGGCACGCAGCGGTATGACCGACTTTAGTGCCCTCGGCACTTCCGCCATTTACGCCTTGGAAGGTATGCATGAATTTGGCAGTATAGACATCGGGCCGCAGCCGCTACGTGCAGCATTCATCGGCATTCACTATGGCGGAACTGGTGCCAGTGTACGCGGCGACAGCGGGATAGAAACGTTTGCTGACTTGAAGGGCAAAAGGGTAGCCTGGATTGTGGGCTCTCCCGGCATGAATGCTACGCATGCGGGTTATCTTGCCTGGGCTGGACTGACCTGGGATGACGTGACAAAAGTGGAGTTTAACTCAACCACCGCTGCGTACGCAGGGGTACAAGAGGGCACAATTGACCTTTGTCTTCAAGCCGCAAATTCATCCTCAGCTCTCAAACTGGCTGCTTCACCCCACGGCATTTATTGGATACCACAGCCTGCAGATGATAAGGAGGCCTGGGCAAGATTACAACGCCATTCTCCGTGGTTCGGGCCGGGAACTATCAAGCAGGGTGCGGGCATCACTGAAGGGAACCCTGTGCAGATGGCGATCATACAGTTGCCTACGTATCTCGCCTTTCCAGATACGCCTGAGAACATAACTTACTGGACGACAAAGGCACTATGGGAGTCCTACGACGTATATAAGGATTCTTTACCTTTGGTGAAAGATATATACAATTTACCGGAAGCGGGACTTGGGCCTTCTACGTCTATGATTTTTCCGTGGCATGCAGGAAGTATCAAATATCTCAAGGAAGTGGGCTTATGGACAGACCGTCATGAAAGGGGTCAACAGTTGTTAGTTCAAAGGCAGGAAGAGCTACAAAAACTTTGGGCAGATACGATGGAAGTGGCCGCAGAAACGAAGGTAAACTTTGGAGACTATCCAGCGCTGTGGATGGAAGCGCGACAGCAAAAGTTTGGCGACCAGTGGTTCCTAATGATTGATTAGGCCAGTTGTCCCTAAAACAAGCGCTTCAGGCAGAAAAGGCGATGTCATTCAAGCCTTGGGCTGGTTACCTTGGCGCAGAGACTGCTGTTTGCGGGGTATGCTGTACTCCGTGTTAGTGGTGGGAATACGCCGCCCATGGGTTGGCACCTCACTAACCTGTTGATTCTCGGTGATTTCGCCATGATGGAATATAT
>Ga0180009_10005682_pt1 | contig 13301 bp, 9 predicted proteins | sample OS_PC_MetaG_FD_123537 | JGI IMG/M metagenome (GOLD analysis project Ga0180009, IMG submission 123537) | Groundwater microbial communities from the Aspo Hard Rock Laboratory (HRL) deep subsurface site, Sweden - OS_PC_MetaG | ecosystem: Environmental > Aquatic > Deep subsurface > Groundwater... | reverse complement strand
TGATTTCGGCGGAACACTGCTCGAAGAAAACGTGCATGCTGCAGCAAACTATGTCAGCAAAACTAACACTGAAGAAGTTATTAATATGATTGCTCAATCGGGATTTATTCCTGCACAGCGGACGACTCTGTATGAGATACTGAAAATATTTTAATATTGCGTACGGAGGGTTATCATTTTTTTATCGTGGAATACACGTACACTAAACAGGATATTAAACATCAAATAAGTCCTTGAGGTTTTTTACTTTCCCAGATTGATAATCCTGCCTTGTTTTCCGTATAGATCGTAAATATTCATCGCTGAAAATGGCTTGTATATCTTCTAAAGCGTCCTCAATTGCAATTCTGACGGTGTTGGTAATTATGCTTTTCATAGTTTTTGATACTCTTCTTTTGTTTTTTTAAATTTTAATAATTCTATAAGTTTAATTGCTTTGAATTCTCCTGGATTCGCAATCGCAAGTTGATCCAAGATTCGTTGGCGACATTCTACAGCATAATCTAAACAAAACTTTAATTCTTCCTCTTCGACTGTTTCTAATGTTCTATGAGGGAAAATAAGTTTTAGTAATCCAGCAGCAGTTTTTTTTATTGAATCCTGATTGCGACCAGTCATACTACCAAAATCGACATAAGCGTCTACAATCGTTTGATAATTACGTCGTCTGAAACGTGTAAATATTTCAGCAAGATAATCAGTAACAAAACCATAACCTTCTGCATAATTTTCAGGACGTATCTTTGGCATCTCCCAACCAGGTAGGAAAGCATTTAATCTATCTAGGAAAGCTAAGTCATTACCCAGTTCTTCTGGTAGTACTACAAACAAATGTAAGTAATGGTCGGAAGGTTTTTTATTTTCTAAATCACAATTTAGATTACCGGCTAGTACAATACTTGCTTGGGTTGAAAATTCAAGATCTCCTCTTGAAAATTTACCTGTCTGCATATAATCTTTCAAGACACTAACTGTTGCATCAGGATCGGTAAAACTTGTATTTGCAATTTCGTCAAAAAATACTACATCTTTTTGACCAAGAATTCCAATTTTTCGGGTTCCTCTATGATAAAATAGGACTGCAGGCGTAGTTTTACCACCCGAGATTACAAATGATCGACTAGATGTATTGCGATAGGTATAAGTCTTTCCCGTTTCACGAGGACCTAATTCGATAAGATTAAAATTTGCTTCAACAAATGGAACAAGTCGAAGAAGCATAAGTAATTTTTCCCGCTGGGAAAATCTACTTGGATCAAATCCTATACTCTGAACAATTAGATCTATCCACTCATCTGCAGTAAATTCCTGTCTCTTTTGAATGTAGTCTTCTAACGCTATTCTAGTTATCTGAAATGGATTAAATTCTCTAATATAAAAGGGGTAAATTCGGCCTTTAAGCTCATATTGTTTATCATATTCTATAATCATCGTACCCCAAGCTCCACCTGCTAATAGTATGTCCCCAAATTCATTCAAAACTTTTTTGGATACTCTAACAGAATTACTGCCCAAAGCAGGAACCTCAGCCCAATAATGATCACGACTTTCATCTAACCTCACTTGTAATTGACCCAAAAGAGTATATTCTCCCTTTTCTTTTATTTTACTCTTTATTAGTTCTTTTGCTCCACTCTCCACGTAATGTTCAGTTAAAATCCGATCAATTTTCTGTTGCCCTTTTATTGGGTCAGACGGATCTACATAGCGAGCAACAAGATATTCCATAACATAACGTGGAAATTCTTTATATGCCTCATTCCATCTTGTTAATTGTTTTCGGACGATTCTATCTTTTAAGATTTGTTGAATTTTTTGTTCAAATTCCATACATAAACCTGTTTTTAAATTTCATCGAGTGATTTTAATGCACTAGTATCAATTGTTACTTTACTAATCTTTTGTTTGATGTCAAGATTCTTACGCTTAATAATTTCTTTTTGTTTGCCGTCAACATCTTTAAATGATAAAATGAATTTTAGATAGCGACTAGATAAATTTGGTATAAAAGAGAAAGAAATCTGATCGGTATCGTTAGGTATAATTTTATTTCCTGTATGTTTAACTATATTTCCATCTAATTCTATTTTTAATTCATATTTTGATTCCTGATTACCAACATTTTTTACAACAGATTTAATCGTAGTACTTGTGTCTTCTATCAATTCAAATTCATCAGGAATATTAATACTAAAATCAATAATTTCTTTTGTTATTTTTTTAAGCAGAATAGCTGGGACTATCATCTCATCTAGTGTAACGCCCCCGTGAGCATATCTATTAAATTTTCCTCCTGCACGTTGATACCATTTTCTCCCTCTACAAACAGTATATTTATCGGAACCCCATTTTATTGTAATTCCATATTCAGGTAGTAATTCTGTTATATATCTATAATTTATCTGACTTTCTTGTAAATCCGTTGAGGAGGGTATTGGGATTGTTCTATTTTTTTGTAATTCAATAAAACCATGGTCACTTGTTATAATTATCACATCATTTTCAGTGATCCTCGATTGAAGATCTGGAATGATAGTATTTATCAAAGTGGATTTTATACTATTATTTAAGTCACTAAGGGATCCTTTAAAGTTATGTAAAATATCATCGCTAATATTGAAAATAAGGATATTGTATGGCCTGATGTCTGCATCAATCCTTCTCTGACCATAATCAGTTTCACTGGCAACAGTAATCTTCATTTTTTGCTTTCCTTCATCAATGCTCAATCCAAATAGTTGGGCAGCTAAAACATTATGGTCAGTAGTGCTTTGCTGTCCATAACCCCTCCAATTATTTGGCAATTTTCCTGCGAGCAATGATATCCTTGCAATCTGGGTTACTGATGGAAGTGGGCATAAATATAATTTATCATTAACCAGTTCGAATGATTTTGTGAGCAAAGGTTTAACAATTAATTCCCAAGTATCAATTCTCATTCCATCGAACAATAAAATCCATAACCTCTGTTTCTCGGTTGGCGTCCAACCACCCGCTAAAAATTCTCTAATCAAATTAGTAGAGAGTCTGGGATTTGAAACGAACGCATTCAAATCTTTTTCAATTAAACTCGCAAGATTTTGATCATATTTTTCTAAATAATTTTCTATTCGGTCCTTTAGATCATCAAAGTAATCACAGAGATTTTTTTTAATATCCTGTTCGAAAATGCGTACCATCTTACTATACGCATTCGAAAATAAAAATGATAATTCATATACTTTGCTCTTTCGATACCATTCGATCAATTTAACAGGTTCGCTGAATGGTTCGAACTTTCGCTGAAGCTGCTCTTCGATCATAAGAATATCCGATAAAAGTTCTAATCCATCATTTGCTTCATTTACGTAACAAGTATCGATTTTTTCAAAATTCAGACTGTGTTGGGTTAAAAGATTTGCAAAACTTAATGATTTAGAATTAAGCTGACCTTGTTTTAATGCAGTCTCAATGAAATAGGTTGTTAAGAACAGAACAACAAGCGGAAATTTCTCGGTAACAATTGCATCCCCAACTTCATCAAGCTTCTCAAGAGAAAGTATTTTGACGATCTTTCTGATCTGTCCTTCAGTTATTGTTCTCTCGGCTACCTCAATAATATTTTTGTAGAGAACATTATTTGCTTTAATATAATGGATTACTTCTTCTGCTTTGGGGTGTAATTTATTAATATCTACATCTAAAATATCAAGTCCATTAAGTTGAATATACGGGTTCGATACTTTATATCTTTTAAGCACATCTATACAATAGATAAGCGCTGCGATATCTGTAGGATCTTCCATAAACCATTGGCTTATCTCTGCAAAGTCAGATCCTATTGCCTCAGTAGCTAATTGAGTAAATATAGCATAGTCAGATTTATTAAGCTTCGTTGTTAACGCGGTCTGTAAATAGCGTTCGAGAACTTTAATAGGATCCGATTCTTTAAAAAGAAACTCGACAATTGGGACATCTGGGTGGCGGCAACATAGAACAAGTGTTAACAAATGATTTTTATTAAGAGGTCGGCTTCCCGGAATCTCTTTTCGAAGTGTTTTAAGTGAGGATTCTAAAGCAGCTAAGTTACCACTTAGTTCTTCTCTATGATTCTTTATATTATCTGGCCACAATTCGTCTGGCATCAGGTCTTTTAAAACTGCATCAAGATTAATATCTACGACTATATCTGCTTTATTAATAATATCCAAAATATAACTTACGTCTATGATTGGAACACTTTTTACTGAATGAATAAATGCAGTATCACACGTTCCTCTAACCCAAATAATATGTGAAAAATTAATATCTTGAGGACGGTTATTATATTCTTGTCTAAACTGAAAATCATTATTCTTATACTGATACGCGCTCCATTTTTTACCATTAGAGTCAATAAATTGCTCGGCAAGCACTAGGAAGACGAAAGGATCGAAAACAACAATTAATGTTGATGCTTGGGGTTGCTTCGAAACTATATTTTCGAAATATTCTTGAATATTTGTAGGAATCTTTTTAGGCATTTTAGTCACTCTTATTTTGACAAGCTAAACCAATCTTTTGGATTGATGCAAAAAGGTCTTTTCTAATTGTGGTATCTATATGTTTATATATTAAAGCTCCTTCATAGTATAGCTCTAATTTATAACAAAGCCATACCCAAAAACATAATTTTTCTTCTCCTGGTAATCCATTTGAGCTTCCTTTCAAAAATATCTTCATTTCCCTTAGCTCATCCTTTATGATTTTTAATAATCTATCATCTTTAATTTCTGTGATTCCATCTCTACTAATTCGCCGTTTACGTATAGTTCCAGTCTCGCCTTCAAAACTATCGATGCTGATTCCATATTTTGCATACCAACCAGTTAAACCAAATTTACCTCTACCGGTTTTTATAAAAAGTGAATTTTTCCCATTTTTCTTTATATCTGTCCATATTGTACCCCACATTGTTCGACCTATGTCCTTAGTTCTTGAGCTTCTTAAAATTCCTAAACTTTTTGCTCTATCAGCTATGTCATAAGGATGCATAGGCTTATTTTCTAACTTTAATACTTCATACGCTGCTTCCAAGTATCCTAACATATATTACCCCATTTTTACCTTGCACGTATCGGCTAATTTTCGAATCTTTGTATATATCTCATCTGGTATCGAATCTTTAGCAATCAAGTCAAACAATTTAATTCCATCGCTATATCTATGGTTCTTATAACATAAGTTTATCCATTCCAACAATTCTTCTGGACTAACATCGCGATCTAAAACCCCGTGTAAATATCTTGTCAAATCATCCGTTTTTACTTCTTCTTTGTTATTTCGCATCAATTGATTCTGGCGTAGTTTGTTTAAATATTCTTGCCAATCAGGTTTATTAATAAAACCAGAAATTTCGTTGAGTTTTTCCAAAATATTCGATAAATGTTTTTTATCGAACCGGTAACCCTTTTTAGTAAAACCAGTAAAATTAGCTGAGGTTACATACTCCCTCATATCAATATAATAGTTTCCTTCATGGTTCACGATACTGAACACGATGCTTACTGTTTTACTTTTGGGTATTCGTGCAATTTCCACTTGTTCTGCATTCTCTGGCATAAAATTTCTCCGGTTAAATTTTTAATTTACAAACTTCGGCAATTTTCTTTGCTTTATTATATGCATCTTCTGGAATCGATGACTCTTCTATAAGTTCAAATAATTTTAACCCATCTTTATACATCTTATTTTCATAACAAAATGTAAGCCATTCTAATAATTCTGCTTGATCAGGATAATGATCGAGACCAACATCTAAAAACCTGAGAATTTTTCTTTTTTTATATTGAAGTGCTACATCCTGCATTGATAATTGTTCTTCAATATTGGGTAACCGAATTTTTCCATTCTCAATGATAAAATTACTTTCTAGTAATTCATTGAGGTCTAATGAGGTTGGTAAATTCAATTTTCGCAGGCAGAATTCTCTAACCTCGCTATAAGGAACAAGCTTATGTTTCCTCAAAAATTCTTGAAGTTGTAAAATTATTTCTTTTTCTGATGATTCATTTTTAGACGTTTCCCATAATTCGTGTTGGGATTCATCTGATTGTTTCCTTTCAAGAAGAGTACCGGGAGCGAACCATTCATCACCGACTTTGCGGAAAAAGTTCTTAAGTATCTCATCTAAATTAAAAGTTTGTATTTTAACGCTGGTAAATAAACTTTTGATAACTTGATCATAAATGTGATCCCTTGTTCGCCCTGGATGTTTGATTAAATAATCCTTAATGATATTTATTACCTGTAATTCAATATCTCCAGAGTGGTTAAGTTCTTTACGTTCACCATTTTTAGGTTTCTTAAAATTTATAACTAAATATCTCTGTTGCGTTTTATCCGAATCAAGCTGTGATTTCGTTTTCATAGCAGAATTGATATGCAATACCTCTCCTTCGTCAACAAAACCTGCATTGTGAGCCATTCTTTGAACGGATCGATACATAGAAGGATCAGAATAACTATATACAATACTTAACCACCTACCAGGTTTGAGGACTCTATATGCCTCTTGTAACGCTTGAGTCATCATTTGTTCATATTCTTGACGGCCTTTCGATTGGGCATCATTTTCAATGATCTCATCCTTTGTGTCTGTGATTGAACCAAGCCATGCTTCCCACATTATATTTAGCTCACTGTAATTTATATTTGCACCATAGGGTGGATCATAATAAGCGTAATCAACAGAATTTGTTGGTACATTTGTTAACTTTGTAGCGGAACATAAATCTAGATAAACATTTGATTTATCAAAATTGATATTAATATTTTCAATGAAACTTTTCATTTTTTCAATATACTGTGTTAGGACTGTTCGTTCTTGCATTAGAGATGGAATATATAAAGTACCAGCGAGAGTACCCCCCTTTTCATCTGGTTTCCATTTCCTTTGTAAAGTTGAATTAAATAATATTCCAGTAAAAACAAATTTTAATTTATCTTTTATATTCTCACCCTCAATTTTATTTATATGTTCCCACAGTATCGATAAGGCAATTAAATTTCTTCGGCTAAACATCTGGTAGGGGTGTGTAATACCACGTTTTAATGGTTGCCTAGTGTTATAACCTTTGGGGAATATTATATCTTTAGGATACCAATACGGAATTATACGAGGAGGTATATATGATATTCTTTGTTCCCGCAACATATTGTTATACACTTTTGTACCTGTTTCATTGAAAAATCTTTCAACAGGTTCAAACTTATATCCGGTCCAAACGTCATCTCCCTCGTGAACAACCTTGGTTGGACCGCCTTCAATAGATAAGTACAACTCCCAATCTTTTTCATTTAGAGGTTTTGCTTTTTTCTCCCCCTTAACTTTACACACATCGCAATCAACGCGTATCTCTATCGGCTCTACCCTAATAAAATCAGCGTTGGCTTTTGTAAATTCATGATTGCAGTTATTACATTTTATATGTTTAAATTTCTCGCCTTCCTTCATTTTTTGCCAGCGACCGTCACCTGCAAAAAGTACTTCCACTCCACAGCGCGGACATCTCAATACGTCTGATAAAATTGTATTAGCAATTTGCGCATTATCATTTTTACAATTGTGGCATTGCGTTTTATATAATGGTTTTATCTCTAGTCCACATTTTTCGATTAATTTGTTAAATTCCTTTTGTAAGATACGCGGTTCAATCGGTGTAGTATAATTTTTAGCAATGTGGATACAGGCGGGAGAAATTTCACACAATACGGCATGTCTACCCGACATCATGGCAGCGACGCCAGTCATTCCCGTACCAGCAAAAGCATCGAGTACAATATCACCGGGTTTTGTATAATGTTCTATATATTTTTGCACAACATAAGGATCTTGCTTAGTCCAGTACATGTGCATATTATAAATCGCAGAAGATTTGGATGCATTATCTATATTTTCCTGAAATGGCAAAATATTATAGTCGTCGGTTCCAGGATTATATGGGTTACTATATTTTTTAAAAAATTCTTTCACGGGGTTTGAATCTATAGCTACAGTACTTACTGTAGGTTTATCTTAACTTTTTTATTGGGATTCTTTTCTTTAGCTAATCTAAGAGAATTTTCTATTTCTTCTCTAAACGCTTTTACTAATTCTTCAATATTTTCTTCATCAACATACACAAATCTTTCCCTGATCTTTCCAAATATACTTATAGGTATCGTGACTATACTGGCTTCGTCAAAGAGATCCTGAATGTATGCAACTAATTCAGCAGTCAAAATTTCTGATAGTTTTACAAAGTCGCTAAGTTGAATTACTTTTATTAATTTATCAAGTTTTTTACTTGTATCTCTTTCTAATATTACTTTTGTGAATGCCTGGGACAACCGTATTGAACTGTTTTTCAATGCCCTTTCTACTTCTTTACTCAAGCTTGAGAGCTCTTCCTCTGGCAAGATTTCGCCAAACAACAACTTACATCCTTCACAGTATGGAGAGTGCGATAATGTAACCGGATCCTGAACCTGACATAGTTTCGTTTTTAGAGATAATTTTTCTTTTTGAGTCTGTAGTGTGTCGCTCAATGAAGATTTAATCCGTAAGATTTCATCAAGACTTCGGATTGCCTGAATTCGTGGAGCTAATTCATTAACTTTTTCCTGGAATAATTTAAGACTTTTCTGATACTCGCGATGTATAATTTGATACTTATTTTGATATTCGTTTCTAAATTTTTCGAACTGTTCCTTAATTGAAGAAATTACATTAGGACTTGATATTATACTTCCTAATACTAATCGCCCTCGAAGAGTAACTAAATCGCTGAACATTTTTCCTTCTTCCGGAAGAATAATTTCATCAAGGTATGTTTTTATAGTAATCAGTTCTGTGCTTGAGTCGGTTACTTTTCTCAATCTATTGAATATTTCAATGTCTTTTGAAAAATCTTGGTCATTTTGGTAAATGGTCTTAAGAGTTGAATAGAATTCCAACCTATCTTTTGCGGTAATAATGGTTTGCATTTGACTTACTATAGCCAATTCACCCGATGGAATAATCTCATTGAATTTTGACGACAGTATATCTAGGTTTCGTTCAATATGGGGAATTTGATCTTTTAGAATACTTGATGAATGAATTAACTGCTTTTCTTGTTCTTCAATATCTTCAGGTGACGATGCTGTTTTTAAATTCGAATTGATAATCTTTGCATAGGGTAAAATATCGTTCCAATGTATTTCCGCACTCGGATACAAGATTTCAAAATCATCTTCTAATCTTGTGCCCCAATTTATTTCGCCTATATTAAAAGAAGTAATTTTGGGTATATTCTGTTTATTTCCATACCTTAGACTTATTTCAACGTTCGGTTGCCCTCTACGAACAAATGCAAGAAGATAAAGATTGCACATCTCTTTCGTTAATCCACAACTTTGCAATTTTTCAAATAGTCTCCATATTTGCATTTCACCTTTTTGTAAATCTGACTCAATTATATCGAAGACTTTATTCGGGTGTGGAGCAAATTTTGATGGGTCATTAGTAGAAGAAAACTTTAAATATGGCGCATAGTTTTCACATGCACTGCTTGCAGCCGGTGTTGTTAATTTCCTGAAAAGCCCATCAAATAAATTCTTTGCTTCCCTTGAAGAGAATTTTTTCTTAAATAATTTAGTGTCGACTGGATTGTTGGCGTATGCATCACTAAGTATAGTTGGAACAACTATTTCTAATATCTTATCTACCCTTTTTAAAGAAAATGCTTTTTTTTCATCAAAACCGAGTTGATTTCCTGTGAGGATTTTTCCATTGCGATATACAAATGTTTGCTTTCTGAGAAGTTCTTGAATAACTTCTTTCCTCTTGCTTTGAAATATCCAAGAACGAACATCATCAGCCTCGGAACCCGTTTTATCTCTATAATGATCTTCCATATCCAGCAAAGCCCTATAATCTTTTGCTGCATCTTTGACAGCATCCGTTAATGGAGACGGGATACAAATTGCTGTGCGTATATCTTTTAACTCTTCAATATTAACTTCCTGATGTTCTGTTAACAAGACTACTCTAAAGTGAGTGCCACCCGAAAGCTTTTCTCCATATTCTGCTCGCCATCTCCTTGATACAATAACTTCCCCAGGATACTCAACCTTTTCATGCTCTCCGAAAACATTCCGTTTTTCATCAAATTTATATCCTGGGAAAATACTTTCTTCACCACCAGCATCTTGTGGTTGTAAAAGTAAACTTCTATTCCATGTATCAATAACTATTTGCTCGTCTGTAATTTTTTTCTTAAATGTTGAAAATATTCTTGATGGCTTAGTTTCAACTTCCCCAGTAGGAATAAACCTAGCCCCCTTCTCTTTTGAGTAGGATATTTGTGGAAGTTCTTTAAGCTTGGATAACACAACTTCTATCAGATCTTCCCCTCGAATTAAATCGCTTGAAGTTAATGTGGCTTCGCTTAATTCTAAAACTGACATCAAACGTGGAGTATCAATAAAGGCGAGATGCCATAAAAACAATGTTTTAAGTATTTGATCTGCAATTGTTTTTTCTTCCTGATCCAGCGGAAAATCCGACAAACTTTTTAAACCTTCCTCAAATGCGAGATATGACATTTTGTAAGAGTTTGTATCATGAAGAGCAGCTACAAGCTCTTCAGCCGACATAAGGTCACTCACACTTATTAATGCATTCCGTTCGAGAAGCTCTTGTTTGGACAAACAATCATAAGCTATGAGAATTCCTGAGCGCGCTGTTGGCAATTCTTTAGCAGTAATTCTTCTGGCGACCTCGAAACATCTCGGTTGAAACGGAAATATTTTTACGAAGTAATCCAAGGTCTGATCTTTTAAAAATTTAAATTCTTTTCTATAATATTCAAAATACTGTTCTATCTCTGGTTCCATTCCAGCTATAATTTCTCTTACTCTTTGACATACTATTACATCGTAATCGTGTTCATTAGACAGTAGATTAATACTTGAGAATCTTTCTCCTCGCAATTTTGTTGGAACAACCGTTTGGGATGCTACAACGGTATATATTTCCAATCCTACATCACGAGGTAAGACCCATGCTAATGTTTCCAGAACCTCTTCATCTCTTGCAGATTCTTTACTCCCCTCATGCATTCGCTGCCATGCTTCAAATTCATCAATAATAATTAAAATACCTTGATAACCATATTGCACTAATTGGGAGTAAATGTGTTTTATACGATCCTTCGTTGTACCTGAAATATTTGGTATAGTTCCAAAATTTTCAACACAATACTGTTTAATTATTACAGCAAATTCTTTTGAATTTAGTTTATCTAAAGCTTTTCCAAATCTTTTAGCAAGCGAAGCTACACCACTTTGAATATCTGGTGGTCTACTTCGGTACCAACTTATCAGTTCATCATCTGTAGTAATCGAAACTTTATCAGTTAATTTGTGCTTTGTCAATTCTTCTTTTAGTTCATCTAATAATGTCTTTAACAAATCATCTTCTTGATCGACACTTGCGGCACCTTTTAAGCTCAATATTATCGGGAATATTTTTTTATCCACAATCCTACGCCTGCATTCCCTTATCTCTTCATCTTTTACACTCTTCCACAATTTTTCTGATGTATCAATAAGTAAACAAGAAAGCGTAGCTAAAAAATGCGTCTTACCCGCCCCATATTCAGCCTGCACCCAGTATCCACTGCCCCGTTTTGATGCAACTGCATCAAATATTACTTCAAAAAATTTTCGAATGGAATCTGTGAAATAATAAGTAGAAACCGTTTCTTCACCCCTTTTTATAATCTGTTTAAGGGATAACGTGGTTTCAGGTCGCTTTTTAACTTTTTCAATTAATGAAGCTATCTCAGTTAATTTTGGCATTTTAATTCTTTACTATAATGTTTTGTTTATTTTCTTCTGGCAGTAAATTGCTTATATACTGTAAAGTTTTTTCTTTGTTGAATTTGATATAATCAGGCAAACTTCCATCAAAATCAATGTTATCAATTTGAAGTATTGCCATTGTTTTATCACAGAGATAATCCTGATAAAAAACACTTAGTGGAATTTTATATCGTGATAATACCCAACAATTATAAACAACAAGAATTTGGTTGTCTTCTTTTAATCCTGATAAATAGCTATTTAGAAGTTGTGATAGGTCATTTTTTAGACTTCGTGTTATAGTATCATCGTCAATAATTGTGTTGCTTTCAGACAAATTTAAAAGATCTATTTCTTTTATTAAGTCAGATGGTAAAATTATTTTTAATTTATCAACAGATCCATACCAGAGAAATAATTTTCGTCCCGATACACCTTTGCGATAATGCTTTTCAAGAATTATTTTAAAATCATTTGCTTTCATAGTTTTATCTTTTTTTCTAGCAACTCGGGGAAACTATACTTGGTAGTTACTTGCTCTAATTGGTCAGCGATTATATATTTAGCTAAGAATCCTTTTGAATCTGCCATTTTAAGAATATCTTTTACTTCGTGTTCCATTCTCATTCCTAGGAATTTCCAAAATGAATTTTCAAGAATTTCCTTTAAGGAAATTGTACAAGTCTGAAGTCCAAAAATATGATGAGCCAAAATGAAAAACGCAGTCTTAGGTAAAGGTAGTGATTGGATAACTGACACGCTTCTATTGCGCTTTATTAAACCCAAATCTCTAATGGCAGATGATAAATAATTTATGGAATCCTTTTTATGCTCTTTAAAAACATTCTCAATATAATCTTTGATATAATTTTCGGGAAGCTTTGTTCCCGGTTCTAATGGGATAATGTAGTCAACGACAAAACGTGCTATGATAGGCTCACTTGAAAGATATTGATAACGCATAATATCTGTTAAGAGTAATTCATCCTGATAGGCCTGCCATACACGACTTACTAAAGAATCTAATTTTTGATTTGGGAAAAACCACTTTAAAATTGAGCTTGAATATCTTTTTCTTGTGTATGCCGAATTTTGTGGCAATGATTCTTCAAGATGTTTCCGAAAATCTTCGTAGTTCGAATGTCGAGGACTATCTTTAATCGCTTCTATGCTTTCCTTCCAAAGAAGGCGTTGAAAAACTATTGCTTTATTATTTGTTCCCAATTTTGATATATAATTTATATTATTACATACTATCAAAGAAATAATCAAAACCTCTAAGCTAAAATCTCTACTGCCATACATTTATCTATCGAACGAAATTAATATTCACGGAAAATAATTGAAAATTACATCTCCGACATCTCAATATTATAAATAAATTATTCCAAATACAAATCTATAAATCAATTTGATATTCCTTACCCGTTTCAGGCAATATTACACGAGTTTTT
>Ga0180009_10005681_pt1 | contig 13303 bp, 16 predicted proteins | sample OS_PC_MetaG_FD_123537 | JGI IMG/M metagenome (GOLD analysis project Ga0180009, IMG submission 123537) | Groundwater microbial communities from the Aspo Hard Rock Laboratory (HRL) deep subsurface site, Sweden - OS_PC_MetaG | ecosystem: Environmental > Aquatic > Deep subsurface > Groundwater... | reverse complement strand
AGTTGTGATAGACTTAAATTAGTAAAGTAAAAGAATGAAAAAGAAAGTACGGATGAATGACGATGGAGGGAGGCTTGGGTTTACGCTGATTGAGTTGCTGGTGGTGATATCTATAATCGGTGTTTTGGCTGGTATGGCGATGTTTAATTTTCAGCAGGCTAGGGAAAGGGCCAGAGATGTGCAGAGAAAAAGTGATTTAAAGCAGTTACAGAATGCTTTGGAGTCGTATAAAAATGATCAACCGTCGGTTCATTATCCTGATACTGGGAATTTGGCAAGTTTGACTCCTAATCATATTAAGAGAATTCCAACGGATCCCAAGCAGCAGAAGTTGAATGGAAGTTGGGTGGATTATAGTTATGTTAGAACTGTGGGTGAGACGCTTGAATATGACTTGGTGGCTTGTTTGGAGAACGCGGGTGATTTGGGTAAAGATGCGACGAATAATGTCATTTGTACTAGTGGAGTAAGCTATACTTTAACTGAGCCATGAAGAATAAAAAAGGATTTACGCTGTTGGAGTTGTTGGTAGTGATAGGTATTATTGCTATTTTGGTGAGTTTGGCGACGGTGGCTTATACTAGTGCGCAAAAGAAATCGCGTGATTCACGTAGACAAGCAGACTTGAAAGCTGTGCAGAGTGCGTTAGAGGTTTATTATTCTGAACATAGTTATGTTTATCCTACCACTTGTAGTAGTGCAGGAGCTTATCTTAAGAGTGCTTGGCCAGTTGACCCGGTGGGTGTTGCACCATATATTTATTCAGATGCTGCAGGAAAATGTCTTGTAGCAAGTTACTGTATATGTGCTAAGTTAGAGGTTGCGGGGAAGGGTAATGCTTCAAATACTACGTGTTCATGGGGAGGTGACAAGACTTATTATTGTGTAGGGAATTTACAATGAAGAGAACTGGATTCACGTTTGTTGAGTTGTTGGTGGTGATTACTATTATTGCTATTTTGACGGGGGCAGCGGTGGCGTCGTTTGGAAACACTAATATAAAATCTAGGAACGCAAGAAGATTAGCTGATATTGAGACGATTAGATCAGCCTTGGAGCTATGCAGAACTGAAGCGGGTAGTTATCCCCTATCGATTTATACTCCTGATAATATTACTTGTGATAGTGTAGTTTATTTGACTAGTACGCCAAAGGATCCAAAGTATGTTACCCCCGATGATGAATATGTTTATGTTCGTTCTTCGGCTACTAGCTATACAATTAGTTGTACGTTGGAAGGTGGAGGAAGTTGTAGTTTTAGTAACCCATGAATAAAAATGATTATATAGATTCCCGCCTGCGCGGGAATGACGAGGAAAAGCGCGGGAATGGCACCCATCGTCATCCCCGCGTAGGCGGGGATCCAGGTAGGGCGAGCGGGTTTACGCTGTTGGAGCTGGTGGTGGTGATTGGGGTTTTGATGGTTTTAGTTACCTTTGGTATTGTGTCTTTAGTTTCTTTTAAGGAACGGAAGGAGGTTTTGGGTGATGCTCGCAGTTTGGCGGTACTGCTTAGACAGGTACAGATGAAATCTAGTGCAGTAGAGATTCCTTCTGGTTGTAGTAGTGTGGGCGAGTTTGAAATTGTTTTTTCTGGAAGTGAGGTAAATTTGTTGGCAAGGGATCCTGGTGGTGGTATTTGTAAGCCAAGTACGGTTGTTTTAAGTTTTATTACCGGAACTGAGTTTGTTACTGGTGGTTCGGTGGTTTTTAAGGTACCTAGTGGCTCTACTGAGTCTACAACTATTAGCGTGGTTAACCATGATATTCAATATAATGTAGAAGTTTCTAAGGCTGGTAGTGTTTCAGAACCTCAAAAGGCCCCTTAGATTTGCTAGACTTAAGGGATGAGACGGAATTGGCAGTGGGATGGTCAGATGCTTTTGGAGGTGCTGGTTGCTTTGACGGTTTTGGTGTTGGTGACGGTGGCGGTGGTTGGTGTGTCTACCAGATCGTTGAAGAGTGTGCGAGTGGCAGGAAATAGACAGGAGGCACTGAGTTTGGCTAAGCAGGTTATGGTGAATGTAGAAAAGGTAAGGAAAGATGATGTTACAGCTTTTTTTGCTAGAGGAAACGGAACTGAGGATTGTAGTGATGTTGACTATGTGTGCGAGATAACTTATGTTTTTGCTGGGGCTGACAAGGTGGAGGTTGGGGTTTTGGTGACGTGGCAAGAAGGTGGTAGAGATTCAAGTGTTAGTTTGGACAAGGTATTTACTAAAACAAGATTATGAGAGATAACGGCTATACATTAATGGAGTTGGTGGTGGTAATTGGGGTTTTAATAGTGGTAATTGGGGCAGGAATGAATGTTTTTTATCAATCTTTAAGAAGTGGTGCAAAAATTGATTATGAATTATTTTTGGATGGCACAAGTAGGGTGGTGGAAAATTCGATGAGTTTATTAATTAGATATGGGCAGGTGGTAGGGGTTGAAGGGCAGGATGATTCGGTATGTTTAAGTGCTGGTTCGGGCGGAGTAGTTGGAAATACTTTAGTTGTGGCTGAAAATGGTCGGCAAACAGAGTATGCATTGATATCGGATTTTATTGCTTCTAGTTCTAGTCAACAGGTAAGGGTTAGTCCTGAAGGGATGAAGGTTAATGCAATAGAATTTAACTGGGTGTGTGGTTATGGAAAGCAAGAAAAAGTGGTGGTAAGTTATCGTGCTCAGGCGGAGAAAGATGATCAAGTGGTGCCTGTTGAGGAAAGTTATTCTTTTGAAGTGTTGGTTAAAAATTCTGGATATTATTAACCCCTCCCCCGTCATTCTGGCTTGTCCAGAATCGATTCCGGATGCGTTCGAGGACTCACTTACCAGAATGACGAGAAGGAATGACAAATAAAATATTAGTATAGAATGGAAGTAATGGTAAGAAAAAGTGAAAGCGGGCAAGTGGTATTAATATTGGTGTTGGCGGCGACGGTGGTTGGTACGTTGGTGGTTTCTTTGGCGAGCAGGTCTACTGTTAATTTAAGAACGCAAACCTTAGATACCGAGAGAATAAAGGCTTTAAAGGGTGCCGAAAGTGGTGTGGAGCAAGCCCTTTTAAGTCAAAGTTCGGTGCCGGTAACGGGTTTGGGTGATGGAGTTAGTTATGTTGCTGATTACTTGGATGAGGGTGGTACTGGAATGGTGTCTGATTTGGTGGATCCAGGTGATGTGGTTGATGTATTGATAGAGGGGGCAGATAGCGGTGTGAATGGGGTTAAGATATATTTTTCGTCTGGGTCTTCTGCGGCGGTGAAGATATCTGAGTATAGGGTTGTTGCTGGTAATTATTTGATTAATTCGTATGCTTACGATGGTGAAATTTGGAGGGTTTTGGCAAATAATTTTTCGATTCCAGGTAGTGGTGGGACATTTGAAGAAACAGTATTTGAGAGTAGTAAGGTAATAAGTGTATCCCCTACCACTAGTAAGCTTTTAAGAATTATGGTTTTGTACTCTGCCAGTAAGATTGGTGTGAAGCCAGTGGGGGGGAATTTACCTGATCAACAGGTGGTGATATCTTCTGTTGGGACATATTCTGTGTCTGCTGATGTTGATGTAAAAAAGCGATTGGAGCTTAGGAAAGAGATGGAGAAGGCTCCGGCGGTGTTTGATAGGGTGTTGTATTCTAATGCTAGGTTGGCTCAGTAAAAATACATAAAGGATCGTCCCTTGTTTCGTTGTCATTCTGCCAGAGTCCCGTTCAGCGGGGGCTTGCCCAGAATCTTCCCCTTGTCATTCCGATTGGAGTTCCAATTCTGATTGGAGACGGAATAGAGGAATCCCTGTCAACTGGAAATCATACAATAAAGTAATTGGTTTGTTTATTGGTAGGCTGTACGGTTGACCCAGCCAAAAGCTTCGCATTTAGGCGGGCAGGAAGGGATCTCTCCACTCGCGGACTCGGTCGAGATGACATGGGTGGAAAGACTCGAGAAATGACAGGGACGGTCCTTGGTTAACAAAGGAGAGACCTTTGTTAAAGTATGGGTCTAGCGTAGCGAGGAACGGTAACCAGGCTCAACCCCGCGGGTTGAGGCTGGGGGTTAGCCTCGAAACTGATATGGTTGGGAAAACTCAATATTCCGATGGTTCGAACCATCGGACTCTGGTCATTCTGGATGTGCTCGAAGACTCACTTACCAGAATGACGAGGAAAGGGTGAAATGACAGGGACGGTCCTTGTTAATAGGCTCAACCCGCGGGGTTGAGCCTACTATATTTTGAGACTGTTGAACAACCCTGGTCATTCTGAACGAAGTGAAGAATCTCTCAGCTTGTCTGAGTCTCGCATGCGCGAGAGATCCTTCGACTCCACTATGTTTCGCTCAGGATGACAAAGGAGGTTTTATGTATAATTAGGGTATGCCTGCCTATTTTGGATTAGATATTGGAAGTAGTTCGATTAAAATTTTAAAATTAAAAGGTAATAAAAACGTGGAAGCTGTTGGCATGGCTGTGAATCCGGTGGGCAGAAGTGACTTGGATTTACCCGTGGAGCAAAAGACGAAGCTGGTAGAAGCGGTTAAGGCATTGATAAAAGAGTCTGGGGTGAAGAGTAGGAACGTAGTTTTGTCTATTCCGGAGTCTTTGGTGTTTTCTAGAATCTTAAAGTTGCCGATTATGAGTACTCCAGAATTAGCGTCTGCTATAAAGTGGGAATTGGATCAAGTAGTCCCCTTTCCTCCAGATGAAATTGAAATTTCTTGGGTAGTGATTGATAAACCTAAGAAAAGTATAGGTAATGAGAAAATGAAAGTGTTTGTGGTGGCTGTTCCCAAAAAAGTAAGCGAGGTGTATGTGAGGTTTTTGACGTTAACGGGGTTGGAGCCAGAGAGAATTGAAAATGAGATACTGTCGTTAGCCAGAGGTTTGTCTGGGTTTACAGTAGGCAAGGGAGTAAGTTTGATATTGGATATGGGGGCTAGTTTTACTAAGATGGTGGTGGTGGAAAAAGAACAAATATATTTGAGCCATGTGGTGCCGTTGGCTGGTATGGCGATGACCAGAATGATTTCTGAAGCTTTTAAGATACCGATAAATCAAGCTGAGGAATATAAAAGAGTTTATGGGGTTGATAAATCGCAGGTGGAAGGAAAAATATATAATACCTTGGTTGGCTTGATGGATAGTTTGGTGGTAGAGATAAAAAAAGTAATGGTTAATTTTTCAAACACAGAGAAGGATAAGCGGATAGAAAGAATTGTATTGGTTGGTGGTGGGGCTTTTCTTAAGGGATTTACGGGTGTGTTGGTTGAGAAAACTGGATTGGATGTAGTGATGGGTGATCCTTTTGGTACGATAGAGGTAGCTGAAAAAATAAAGGCTAGTGGGGTTGTTTTTGCAACCGCCTTAGGATTAGCAATTGGAGAATAATGTGGCTAAAATAAATTTACTTAAGACTAAGTGGGTAGGAAAAAGACAGATTGAGAGACTTAATTTATTAGCTAGTGTGATTATATTTTTGACCGTGGGTGGTTTTTTATTGCAGTCCTTTTATGTTGCTGGTAGGTTGGTTTATTTAAGAAGTAAAATTGCTAGGACAAAAAACGAGATACAGGTTGTGAATAATGTGTTTAAGAATGACAAAGCTTCAGTAGAAAATTTTGTTTGGGCTCAAGGAGTGCTAGAGAAAATTGCCAGAGAGAAAGAGGTGGAGTATAAGTACAAGAAGTATTTGCTGGAAATAAATAGTTGGTTAACCAGTGGAACATCGTTGGCGGGGGTGAGTTTTACAAAAAAAGATGAAATTTCGTTTATAGTATTTGCTGATAATATTGATTATTACAGAGGGTTTGAAACTAATTTAAGATTAAAGCAAGAGGAAGAGGATTTTGGATTTAGGGTGGTTGAACAGGAGTCTTTAAGCCGGACAGAAGATGGTACTTATAAGGTAAAAATTAGATTAAAAATATGATAACCAAGAAGATTTTTGGAATTTTATTACCTGATTGGGTGAATGAAGAAGTGTTAAAGAAGTTGGTTTATAGTTTTGTGGGTCTGGTAGTGGCTATTTTGGTATCTAGCTTGTTTGTTTGGCCTAGATTTTCTGATTTGTATAAGAACGAACGGGAGTTGGTCGGGTTGGAAAAGTCTTTAGAGGTTTTGTCTAGTTCGATTGATCAGGTGGAGGGTTTCAAGATAAATTTGGGTGAAGACAAAATGACTGTTTTGAGGGTAGCGGTACCTACGGTTTTTGATCCAGGCTTGATACTTTCTAGTTTAAGGCAGGTGGGTGCTAGTGCTGGAGTAACATTAGAGGCTTATGAGGTAGATGGAGGGGTGATTGAAGCAAAGGATAACTTGGGGATTTTAAAAAAACATAAGGTTAATTTGAAGTTAGTAGGAAGATCGGATAGATTAATAAGATTTATAGATTTGTTGGGTAACAGTTTGCCCTTTTCGGTTATTTCTGAATTGTCGTTGTCTGAAATATCCAAGTTGTTCAACCAGCAAGGGGTGAGTCAGTTAGAGATGGAGATAACTTATTTTGAGTCTGGATTGGCCGAGGTGGAATTAGACAAAATAGTAGGTTTTACTGATAAAAACAAGCAGTTGTTGGGTGAAATTATGTTTTATACTACCCCCCAAATTATTCAGGACGGGATTGGTGTGCAGACTGAGAGGCAAGGTAGTTTATTCTTCTAGGGTTGGAGCTTCTTGCACTTGAGGTTGAGGTTGGCCATCGTCTTTAAGATCTACTCTTACCCTAACGCCTTTTTGAATAGCGGCGATTCTAGCAATTTGCCTAATGGCGTTGATTACCTTGCCGGATCTGCCAATAACCCTACCGATATCTTCTGGGTTAACTTGAATAATAATATTGCTTGAGTCTTCTTCTCCAGGCGTTTTTTCTTCTTCTATAACCACGTCTTCTGGATGGTTGACCAAGTTGGAAACTATGTATTCTACTAGTTGTTTCATAATGTTTGTTTATTGATTAATAATCTTAGTGTGTTCGTTGGTTGAGCACCCTTATTGACCCAAGAGTCATAGAGGGTTTTATCAAGAGTAATTTTGTTTTGGGGATGGTGGGGGTCGTAATGGCCCAAAAGATCTATGTATTTGCCGGTTAATTTGGACCTGTCTTCGGCAACCACGATTCTAAATAATCTTTGGTTTCTTTTTCCGGTTGGTTGTAGTTTGATTTTCAGCATGGGAGTGATTATATCAGTTTTAAAGCTTGTTGTGCTGCTATCTGTTCTGCCTCTTGTTTGTTTTTGCCTTTTCCTTGAGATATTTTTTTGTGATTAATAAAAACGGCTACGGTGAACTCTTTTTGGTGGTCCGGACCCTGTTCTTTGGTGATTTTGTAGGCAGGAGAGTTAAGACCTTGGGACTGAACTCTTTCTTGAAGTAGGGATTTGGAGTCTTTTAGTTGACCGTTTTTTAGTAGTTTTTGGGCGTGAGGAATGACGTGTTTTTCGAAGAATATTTTTACGGCCGGTAGGTCTCCGTCTAGGTATATGGCGCCCATTAGACTTTCGACTGAGTCTTCTAGAATAGAGGGGTTTTGCCTGCCTCCGCCGGCTTCTTCTCCCCTACTCATGTATAGGTGTTCTGGTAAATTTATTTTGACGGCCAGGGCGGATAGGGACTTGGTTCTAACAATTACGGATCTGGCGGTGGTTAGATAGCCTTCGTCGCTTTGTTTATAGGTATTAAAAAGGTAGTCGGTGATGAGCATTTCTAGAACGGCGTCGCCTAAGTATTCTAGCCTTTCGTAGCTTTGGGTTACGCCGGTTTCGTTTAGGGCTGATCTGTGGGTAAGGGCTGTTTTTAGCAGGTCAATATTTTTAAATTGATAGCCAATGGTTGTTTGGAGTTTGTCTAGTTGGTTAAATTTCATTGTCACGGTTGGTAAGTTTTAGGGCGGCGGCCAGGGCGCCGTTGATAAAGCTGCCTGAGTTGTCACTGCCGTATTTTTTGGCAATTTCTATGGCTTCGTCTATTATTACCTTGGTGGGTGTGTCTTTTTTGTAAAGCAGTTCGTAGACGGCTAGCCTTAGAATAGCAATGTCGATTTTATTGATTTGATCTAGGGGCCATTCTGTGGCTGATTTTTTAATAATTTCGTCTATTTCTTCTTGGTGTTTCTCTATTTTTTTACTTAAGTCGTTGAAATGGTCTTGGGGGGTAAAATTTCTGGCGAAGAGAGATTTGAAAGTTTTGATTCGGCGTAGGTGTCTGGGGTCTTGGGCAGTTTTCATTGTGTTTTAGCAGTTTGGACAAGCAAAATGAGACCGTTTAAGTTTTTTACACTCAGAACAAGTGATAAGTTTTGGTTTCTTTAGAGAGATTGCCGATCTTCTTTTGCCCTGACGGGCGGTAGAGTGTTTTCTTTTTGGTGTTGCTGCCATGGACGATATTTTAACAGGTATGTGTTTGAGTATCAATCTTTCCATACTACCATCCCTCACAACTAAACGATCGTTTAACTTTAAGAGATGGTTCTCAATCAATCGTAGTGATTTCTAGCAGTAATGATCACGAGCAACCGTCCTTCGTCATACATAGGGCTTGAAGCTTTGCCTGTTGGAAGAGGTTGCGGTTCCAGAAGTGTTTTAAGCGGACGGGGAGGCGGCCGTGTTGTTTTTGGCCAAACAACTCCCCTGCCCCGCGGAGTTTCAGGTCTAGTTTGGCAAGTTGTAAGCCGGAAGAGTGTTTGGTAAGTAGCTGGAGTCTGTCTGTGGCGGTTTGTTCTGAGTGGCTGGGAATTACCAGGCAATAGGCTTGACCCTGTCCCCTACCGACTCGGCCACGGAGTTGGTGTAATTGAGCCAGACCAAACCTTTCTGCCGAGTGAATAACAATAATGTTGGCTTTGGGGATGTCTATACCCACCTCTATTAAAGGTGTGGCTACCAGGATGCCAGCTTTACATTTTTTGAAACTTGCAAGGATTTTGTCTCTCTCGTTTGCTGGGGTTTTGCCATGTAATGACCAGATGGGATAGTTTTTAGCAAATTTTTCTTGATATTGTGGCAGGATGTCTTTAATGTTGGCGGCGCTTTTGGCTTCAATGTTGGGGCAGACCACAAAGATTTTGTTACCTTTTTTTAGCTGGTTGGCTAGCCAGTCGTTACCCTTTTTTAGTCTTTGTTTGTCCATAATCCAGGTTTTTACCGGTATTCTTCCACTTGGTTTTTCTTTGATTACACTTATTTTCACTTCTCCAAACAAACCTAGGGCGATGGTTCTGGGAATGGGGGTGGCTGAAAGATTTATGATGTGTGGCGATGGACTTCGTTTTAGTAAGGCTTGCCTTTGTTTGACGCCAAACTTGTGTTGTTCGTCTATAGCCAGGATGGCAACGGGGCATTTAAGTTTTTTGGGTAGTTGGTTTAGAAGTGCGTGGGTGCCAATGTAGATTTGAGGTTTGTTGGTGGGTTTTAGTTTGGTTTGGGCGGTAACCAAGCTGACATTTTTGGGGAAAAGAGACATTTTTTTAAAGGTGTTTTGATGTTGTTTGGCTAGAATTTGGGTGGGAGCCAAGAGAACAAAGGAAAGATTGGCGTTGATGCACTGGTTGGCTAGTAGAATAAGTCCGGCGGTTTTGCCCGAGCCGGTGTCACCGTGGACTAGTCTTCTGCTGGGGGTGGTTGAATTTATATCTTGGTAGGAGTTTATAAGGGCTTTTTTTTGTCCCAGGGTGAGAGTGAAGGGAAGTTTTTTTAGGCCCTGTTGATGAAGTTTTTGATTTATGGGTATATTTATAGCTGGTGGTTTTTTGGCTAACTCTCTAAGGTTTTTTAGATTTATTTTTAGGTGTTGAGCATAAGATAAGTGTTGATCGGCCAGATCTTGGGCCTTGAGGTTGGGTGGAAAGTGAATGTTAAAGAAATCCTTGGATTGATTTTGAGAGATTAGAAGTAGGTGAATTTTACCCCTTAGCCATTTGCTGGAGACACCCTTGGTAAGTGGATAGACGGGAACGAAGCCTTGAGTATTTAGGCTATTTTTATTGGTGAACTGTTCGATCTGAGGTGAGAACATAGCTAATTTATTGGCGTAGAAGCTGGGTGTGCCGGCGATGACGTAGGTGGAGTTGGGTTTGATTAGAGTTCTAATAAAGGGTGAGTTGAACCAGAGAAGGTTTATTTGGCCGGTATTGTTTGTAGCTGTGCTTTGGGTTATGTGCTTACCGGATTTGGAGTAAAAAGTGTTGACTGGGCCGATTTTGGCCGTAAAACTGGCGGGGTGTTTTGGTTTTAATTGGTTGATGGGGGTGTTTTTGGAAAAATCTAAGAAACGGCTGGGAAAATGGGAAAGTAGGTCTTTTAGGGTAAAAATTCCTAGTTTTTCAAGGCGTTTCTGATAGGCTGGACCGATGCCGGGAACCGTGGATACTGGACTAGAGGACATAAGCTAGGGGTGCAAATATGCTTAAAATCATGGCGATGACGACTAGAATGATGAAAGTTTGTAAAAGTTTTTTCTTGTTTCTTTTGGTCATGATTTTCATTATACTAATAGAAGATGCATAAGTGGAATTTAAACTGGGCTAAGATATTTTTGGTGGGGAGTATTTCTGGTGTTGTGCTGTTGGTGGGTATGTTTTTTTGGTACTCAAGAGGATTGCCTGACCCCTCTAATGTTTTGAGGAAGTCTGGTTTTTCATCGGTGATTTTAGACAGAGAGGGAGAGGAGATATTATTTGACGTTTATACCGACGAGAACAGAAAGTTTACTCCACTGGAAGAAATTCCAGAATACTTGAAACAGGCAACGGTGGCGGTGGAAGACAAGGATTTTTATGAGCATCAAGGTTTTGACTTAATGGGCATGTTAAGAGGATTTAGTAGATTTTTTACCAGAGGTAGGGCTCAGGGTGGTTCTACTTTAACCCAGCAGTTGGTGAAGAATGTGCTGTTGACGACTGAGAGAAGAGTAAGTAGAAAGATAAGAGAATTTGTTTTATCTGTAAGAATTGAGAGTAGATTTGAGAAGGATGAGATTTTACAGATGTATCTGAACGAGGCTCCCTATGGAGGAACGGCCTGGGGGGTGGCGGCGGCGAGTGAGATGTACTTTGGTAAAGAAGTGGCCGATCTTGATTTGGCCGAAAGTGTGATATTGGCTGGTTTACCACAGGCCCCGACCACTTATTCACCTTATAATGCCTCTAAGAGTTATTTGGATAGAGCCAAGCAGGTAGCCAGAAGAATGAGAGAGGACGGATACATAGACGAGGAGACGGAGAAGGAGTTAATAGAAAGTTTGGAAGGGGTGGAGTTTAGGCCGGTGGGAACGAGTATTAAGGCGCCGCATTTTGTGATGGAGGTAAAAAGTATTTTGGAAGAAATGTTTGGCTCGCAGATACTGGAACGGGGTGGTTTAAAAGTTACTACTACCCTGGATTGGGAGTTGCAAAAAAATGCTCAAGATATCGTGGCTATGGAGATTGATAAGGTGGCTAAGTCTCTGTCTATTTCTAATGGCGCCTCGGTAATTATTGATGTTAATTCTGGGGATGTGTTATCTATGGTGGGTTCAAGGGATTTCTTTGATACGGATATAGATGGAGAGGTGAATGTGGTAACTAGATTGAGGCAACCGGGGTCGTCTATAAAACCGGTGGTGTATGCTACGGCTTTTTCTGAAGGGTTTACCCCAGCAAGTGTATTGATGGACACGATTACTGAGTTTCCCGGCAAGGACGAAAACACTCCGTATATTCCTAAAAATTACGACGGAGAGGAGCATGGCCCCTTGCATTTAAGAGATGCTTTGGCTAGTTCTATTAACATTCCGGCAGTTAAACTTTTGGCGTTGGTGGGTGTTAAGGATGTTTTAGATCAGGCTTATAAAATGGGTATGACAAGTCTGGAACCAACCAGGGCTAATTTGAGTAGGTTGGGTTTGTCTCTGGCCTTGGGGGGTGGAGAGGTTAAGTTACTGGAGCTTTCGTCTGGTTATGGGGCTTTTGCTAATGGTGGCTACAAGGTTGAACCTGGGTTTATATTAAAGGTTGAAGACGCCGATGGTGAGGTGTTGTTTGAGAAAAAAGAGGTTAAGAAATCTAGGGTGGTTGATGAAAAAATAGCTTATTTGATAAATTCTGTGTTATCTGACAACAACGCTAGATTAATTACTTTTGGTGAAAATTCTTATCTTAATTTAAGTAGTGGGAAAGTGGCGGTTAAGACCGGAACGACAAACGACATGAGAGACAACTGGACGGTGGGCTGGTCTAGTGATATTGTGGTTGGTGTGTGGGTGGGGAATAATGATAATTCAGTCATGAAGAATGTGGCTAGTGGGGTGTCTGGGGCGGCGCCTATTTGGCGAAAACAGATGCTTGAGGTGTTGTCTTCATATCCTGCTAAGGCTTTTGTGGTCCCTGCGGGAGTAGTGCAAGTAGAGGTGGATAGAGTTTCTGGTTACCCAGCTCACGATGGTTTTGCCGCATATAAAGAGTGGATAATTGAGGGAACTCTACCTACCGGAGAAGATAAAATTCATCAGCAGATGAAGGTATGTAAGAGTGATAATACTAGATTGGCCAATCCGGTTCAGGTAGTTCAGGGAAACTATGATGGTAAAGAGTTTATTGTTTTGAAAGAAAGTGATCCGTTGACTGATAGGAATTTGTGGCAATTGGGAATAGATGACTGGGTGTCTAAGCAAGGAGATGATAAATATAAAGTACCGACTGAGTACTGTGAGTCGGCCAGTGGGCTTGATGTGCAGATAATTAGTCCTAAAGATAGATCGAGGATAGATAGTAGCATGGTAGAGTTTAGGTTTGAGGTGACCAGTGAAAAGGAGATTGAGTGGGTGAAGTTTTATTTGGATGGAGTAGAGGAAGAGAAGTTTACCAGTCAGCCATATATAAAGAAGATAGAAGATCTAGAAGATGGCCAGCATAAGGTAAAGGTTGTGGCGAGGAATAAAGATGGTGTAGAGGCTGATAGGACGCATGAATTTGGGGTGAATGAGGATTGGCATGAGCCAATTCCTGAGCCTACCCCTACCCCTACTACGCCCACTAGCACACAATAGTCATTCTGGGGACGAGTCTGCGAGGACTCCAGAATCGATTCTGGACAAGCCAGAATGACGGTAAAAAGGTTACTTTATTGAGAGAATAATTTTGGTTTTTAGCTGGTTGACTTGTTTTTGGGTTAGGCTTTTTTTAGGGTGGCTGAAATGGAGTTTAAAGGAGTGTTTGTGTACATCTTTAATGACTTTCCTGACTTGCTCACTTCGTCATAGTTTCGGGTTTTGGAAAAATAAAGTGCTTGATGTATCCAACTAAAAGATTTTGAGACTGGAGTTTTGTCGTACTAAGGGTAAAATGTGTATATGT
>Ga0180009_10005680_pt1 | contig 13306 bp, 11 predicted proteins | sample OS_PC_MetaG_FD_123537 | JGI IMG/M metagenome (GOLD analysis project Ga0180009, IMG submission 123537) | Groundwater microbial communities from the Aspo Hard Rock Laboratory (HRL) deep subsurface site, Sweden - OS_PC_MetaG | ecosystem: Environmental > Aquatic > Deep subsurface > Groundwater... | reverse complement strand
TCGCATTTGTAAACACTATGGCTCAGCCGTTTATATTCCATACTCCAATTATACGAAGATATTGGAATGTTATCCATCTCTCGAGCTTACGCTCGGAGAATTCCAGAGGACTGGCTTAAAGGTGAAATAAAAACAAGCACAAAACAGAAAGCATAGATAACAAAAAATACTGAACGATACTTAGACACTTTACCGGTCCGATAAATCATAAAAGTCATAAGTACAAGAAATACTGTCCAAATGGAACTTGTAATAAGCAGTTGTGAGTTAGGTATATTCCTCGCTACAATAAAAGTTGAAAATAAAATCAACATTACGCCTGATAAAAATATACTTGTCCCTACTGATTTACGCATTTATATATATCCTTTTATAAACTCCAAACTGAGTCTACTGCAAAATATAAACTTTTCTACCTGTCTATCAAATGGGGGAAGGCTCTGAGTCTAAAAAATAATATTTTGCCTTAAGCAATTTAAATTAGTAAATATTCCTTAAAAAATTTTATTATTTCCGGAATGTCGTACTGGTGCCCTCCGCAGAACAAATCTGTTCTAACCTTAGCTGGCTCACCTGCGGCAGAATATATTTTTTTCACATGCTCGTGACATTTTATTCCGGATTCAACCGAAAAACATTCTTCGTCTATACCTGTCTGCAAAAGCAACGGTTTCGGCGCACTAAGCCCAATAATATCCCCTACATCCGCATAGCAGTACATCTGGGGAACAAATTGTGAACCGCAAAAATTTGCTGTGTCTATAGCATAATGTTTCGTAGTTGTTGAATAGCCGGAAACAACTGTTGCTTTAATCCTATCGTCAATAGCAGAAATATATGTTGACCTAGTGCCTCCCCACGAAAGTCCAAAAGATCCAATTCTGTCAGAAGCGACTTCAGGACGAGTTTCAAGATAATCTATTGATTTAATCAAATCCCAGATATTAAGCGTAATCAGGTTTATACCTAAAATTAACCCTCTTATGAAATGCGCGTCGCATTTGTCCTTGCCAGGATACGGGTTCCCCTCTTCGCCTTCCGATAATTCTCCAAAACCTCTTGAATCAGGGCAGAACACAATGTAACCCTCTTTGACTAATTCCTGTCCAACGCTGGGTTTACTAATGCCTGCCAGTCTATCAGAATAACTGATAGAAACTCCTGCGGGGTGGTCTTTTCCGCCATCCCTATGCCCATGCAAACCTAATAATACAGGCCTTTTTTCATTAGGTTTTAAATCTTTTGGTAAAAGTAACCACGCGGGAACCGAAAAATGTTCTTCTGTGTCAATTACAATTTTCTCGCGCCAATGATCTCCGCAATCAGCCCTGGCAATTACTTTAGGATTTAATGGAACTTGTTTTGGAAATTCGCCTAAAAGTTCTATTAGTTTATTCTTTAGTTTATTATGCCATTTTTGAAAATCATCTTTAGTAGAACCATTAAAAGCCAGGCCTGGCTTTATCTCTTTTTCTCTTTCAATAAAATACTGAACCATAGAATACTTGGTATTAATTTCTTTCATAGGGCATTCCTCCTGACAGCAGCTTTAATTTTTATCATTTGGACCTATCCAATTTTTTGCTTCGCCAGCCCATTTCCATCCGGGGGCAGTTAATTTAAAACAATTCATTTTTACTTTTTTGTTCTTAATTATTTTCACAACTTCGTTCCAATCAGTAATTCCGCTAACAGCGTCAAAAGCGCGAAGATTCTGTAAACCGGCTCCATTTGCGCACTTTAATGATTCTTCTATACTCATGCCTTTCAAAAACGCGGCTAAAAATCCTGCTATTGCCGAATCCCCGGAACCTGTTGCGCTTGCTATTTTCCCAGCATAATAACTTGGCAACCAGAGCTCCCGGCCCGACCAATTTGACATATTCGCGGTTTTTACTTCTCCCGTTTTTTTAAGAAGTTTTTCTTGCGCTGTCCTCGCATATATGCCGCGACGCGAACATTTCAACACTATTATTTTGCCGCCATATTTTAGGAGAGTAGAAGCTATTTCACTTAAATCGTCAGCAGTGAAATAACCATCTATGCTGTTTTTACCGGCAATTTTTTTCAGCGCTCTGTATCTGCCGGGATTTAACATAAAACATATTTCTTCAAAACTTGGTAAAAATATATCCACAAAAGGCATAAGTTTCCTAAGGATATTTGACCAGTTAACTTTACCTGACTCACTGTCTGAATCAGGTAATGCCATATCTAAAGAAGTAATAACACCTAAAGATTTTACCTTTTTAAATATTTTTATTAACTCTAAACCATTATTAGAATAAAGCCGTTTCATCTGGGTCGGATAGCCAAAATGAAATAACTTTGCTCTTTTTACCGTTTTATAGTCTATGTCTTTATAGCCAAAAGTATCATTTGTTCCCGGATAATGCAGAAACATACGGTCGTTACCAGGGACTGCTAGAACAATGGTGTAAGAAGTGTTTTTTCCTTTCACCTTACTCATATTGCTTATATTGCCATATTTACCCAAAATATTAATAATACCTTCTCCAAATAAATCATCACCAACTTTGCCCATCAGGGAAACGTTTATTCCTAATTTAGCTAAAACAAGCCCTGTATTCGATACTGTTCCACCTGTAGATACAGCTGCTTCATTAACATTCATAAGTACTCCAGGAACAAAAATATTGCTCCGGTTCTTACCTAAAATGTTTTTACTGAATTTTGGTGTTATATCAAGGCATATATGCCCTGCAACAATTACTTCCATAGTATAGTTATTTCTATAGTTACATCTGCTTTTGGTTTCTTTTTAACTTTTTATAAAACCAAAAGAATCCATATTTTTCAATATTTTTTCTTTTTCTTGAAGAACTAATTTCTTACGGCCTGAACAAAACTCACAGTTAGGCCTATCACAAAGGACAATAGCGGGGTCTATTTTTAGGAATGTCAACATTACCTTTACAATATCTCTCATTTTCATCATTTGAACCAGGGCTTGACCTATTTGAATATCTCTCATCAATCCGGATTCAACTAATTTTTTATTCAAGTTTGATTCCGTGTGGTAAAAATCCCTGTCTCCAATAGGTATAGAGGGGACGGTCACTTTTGCCGTATGATTAGCTTCGTCCACCAGAAGCGCTTCTTCTGCTTCGCTAACCGGAACACCAGCCCAATCTTCAACAGCATGCACGGTTGAATTTGCTTTTAATCCGCATCCCAAAAACAATACTTTTGCGTCTAAATCAAACATTTTTTTAAACGGGCTATTTAACCCGAATGGACTATCTGTAGGTTTGTTGTTTTTTAGAATTTGATCCAGGTCTTTTCCTAAAACACAAACAGAATGAGTGGGATGCAAACTTCTTTTTGCACCAGGCCTGAATCTGAAAAACTCAGGCATTACGCCAATTTTTGAGGCGGTCCTTAATGGATGATAAGGAGGATTTAGCTGCCCTTCTACATGTTCTTTTGCAAAAGAATATGTATTTGTGGGCATACACAATGTTCCACTTTCAGTTATAACTTCCAAAAGAGCGTCAATAACTGTATCCGCCCCTCCATCCACTTTACCAAAACTTGATAGAGAAGAATGGACGAGCAAAACATCGCCTTCTTTTGTCCCTAGTTCTACTAAACCGGCTTTGATTTCTTTTTTAGCTATTCCTGTACTCAAGTTTAATCCTAATTATTTTTTTACTGAACCAGCAGTTTGGCTATACTTTCTCTTAACTCTGAAAATTTCTGAGAAGTCAGGCCCCCAAAAGTAGCAGCTTCTGCGCCATCTACATCTTTTTGTTCAGACTTAACTTCAATAGATATTTTACTTGATACTAGATATCTTAATTGCTCGCGATTGAGGTTATATTTTTTTGAAAGAAGTATCAAATATTCCACATCCTGGGCGCCGCGTCTCAATGCTTTAACTCTAAGCGAAGCAATTACCGGATAGCCAAATCTTGTTGAACCATCAACAATCAGTGATGTCTGTTCAGGTTCCTTAAATGCAGAATCTCTCCCCAAGCTTTGCCAGGGGAGTACTCCATCGGCTCCATTAAGATATGAGGCTACACACCAATTTTCAGTGTTAAGGTTTGATTCATTAATATTATTGCAGGAACCATAGGAATACAAAATCATATTGCCCTCTTCTGCCATTATTCTGCAACGGTGAGCTTTCTGAAAAAAGACTCCGCCTACATACATTACATCTAACAAGTTGTTCAACCAATCTCTCTGCCATCCAGGACGAGAAATATCTGCCCTGAAAGCAAAGTTGGCGGTTTTTGCGCTATGTATGCCCTGTTTGAATAATCTGCCAAAAAACGCCAATGCTAACCAGTCGTCACAATTAAGCGGTTCATCTAAAAGCCACCAGGAAGTCCCTCCCTCATTTTTCGTTTTATAGAAATACTTATTATTCAAATAGAATTGAAATGATGGCTTGGTCCAACCTTTTTCCTCAACATGCTTAACGAAATCACCTGTTACATTAATAAACGCATCCTTGTAACCTTGAGTAAATAACTGTTCTACTGGCCCAGCACTCATGGCGTGTTCCGTTATACAATTTTCCCCTTCCCAAGTACCTTTATACTGATAAACCTCCTGTGTCATTGGTGTTGGCCAACCCTCAAACAAAGGTAGATAAATAGTTTTCACCGGAACCCCGGACCGAGGACAATCTACAAAAGCTGAGCCATCAAGCAAGGGACCGATATTTTTATCGTAATCATCCCAATAGACTATGCGTGTTTCTTTACCCTGTCCATCAATCCTGGGAGAAAAACCGCTGGAAACCCTACTGTCTGCATGAGCATAGGGCACACGGTTTAATGTGCAACGATGAGCATGCGCCAACCGGTGACTGTCCAAAAATTTCTCACTCCCTACTGCGTTCAGGTCAGAGTAACAGTTTAATTCCGGATTAAAATTAAGCTCGTCAGGTATAACAACATCATAAACTGTTAATTCAATTGGCAAATCAAAAGCATTTACTCCATCTGCTGATATGGTTACTTTACCAAGATATTTTCCAGCCTTTGTATTCTTTGGAATAAATAGATCAACGTACACCACTTGATTATTTTGCCCGGGAATATTGTTTTTTAGGTTTGGAACAGAAAAATTTTCAGTTTCCTTTAGCGGTATAGCGTATTCTTCCTGCCAGCCTTCCGCATTAACATACCAAACCAAAAAAGTATTTATTTTGCCGGATGAAATTTTATCTCCTTTTGAATTTTTTAAATCAGAAAAAGCTACTTTTACATTACGCAAATCCGAGGCAACTTTTTCTATAGCCAGTTGGAAAGCGATTATTTCCGCTCTCGCGCCGAAAAGCCTGATATTTTTACCGTTCCAAACGTAGTTTTTCATACGGTAGTCGCCGGCTATGCTTTCATCAAGACTTCCTGTTACCGGTTTGACTTTGCTTACTTCGGGAAAAGCCCAAACACGAAGTTTTCCATCCCTCTCTGGCGGAACAACCCCAGCGCCGGTAATAGTTAAATCCGGCAGTTTAGGCGTAGCGGGCAACGCTGCCGATGTTTTTCCTTTAACTATAACTGGTTCTGACATATTCCCTGCGCCATCAGCAACCGCTAATTTAACTTCTATGTCCGCGTTAGGGTTAAGGTCATCCAATACTATTTCCTGTTCTGTTCCAAAACCTGCCGGAAAGGGTGTTTTCCAACGTTCTATTTTCTTGTCATCAACCCATATATGATAAGCAGCAGCATCTTCAGGAACAGAAACAAAAATACTTACTGCTCCTTTGTCCACATGAGCTAATTCAGGCTTTGGCTTAACTTTTACAAGCAGTGGTTTTTGAGGAGGAACATTAGCATCTTCATAATTTACAACTAAATAAGGACCGTTGTTGCCTGATTCACGTGAATAAACTAAATTATCAGCAGTTGTCTGGCCCGACTCATCCATAACCAAAATTCCATAGGAGGCATCGCAAATAATTGCTTTAACTATTGGAAGTGAAATATCTACAGCTATCCATCCATCACCCAGTTTCTGCGTTTCAGTATGCTGCTGCAGAGTGTTACCATTGCCCATAGTAACATCAGTCAAATCTGAACCCGGCCAGCACCAGGAACATTTTTTGTAACTTGCTTCAAAAAATGTGGCTCCGTTATCTGTTTCATCAATTGTATAATTTCCCTTCCCTTCAATCCAGTCGTTTGAAACTGTTGAAAGGCCAATTTTTCTTAAAAAATTAGTACTGGCTTCACAAAGAAAAAGTTTTGCGCTTTTAATTTTTTTCCCTTTTAGTTTGCTAAGGTCAAAACGTAAAATAGCCATTTCCTCAATACCTTTAATTTTAATACTGCCCGTTGCGCCCATATTGAGATTTCTTTCATCTGCATTTTTTTCTTTATAAGATGAAATCCCGGTATCCTTTGTACAGGTAAACTTCAACTCTGCAGACTGAACTACCGTTGACAACGATAAAAACACACTGACTGAGGCCGTGCAAAACAAGATAAAATTACGCATAATTACCCTCTTTCTCTTATTTATGAAGTAAAAAATGTTAAACATTAGATTCACGCTTCTACGTTTTAATAACTTTTCCTGTTTCCGCTGATTCACTTGCAAGCAAAGTAATTCTTAGTATCTCTCTGCCTAATTTTGAATCTACTACCGGTTTTCGTCTACCTAAAATCTCATCTATGAACAAATTTGTATCTTCTTTTAGTGTTTCGGCAAAGGTATCAACCTTAGGTAATTCTATCTCAAAATATCCTTCTTTATCTGTTTTTCCGGAGAACTTCATTGCATGCTCATCCCCTCTATATTCGATATATCCTTGTTCCCCGGTAACAAGAAGTGTATTCGGAGAAGCTGATGTAAAACCAACTCCAAATTCTATTACGCTATATATTCCATTTTTAAATTTCATTACTGCATAGCCGGTTTTTATTTCCCTGCATTCCTTTTGAAGCATATATTTTGTCGCATATATACTTTCAACTTCTCCAAAAAAAGCCATTTGATAATCAATAAAGTGCATATGGCAGGTACAGAAAAAATCTCCCGCTAACTTCGGATTCCAGTACCATCCATTAACTCCCTCCGCAAAGTAGCGATAATTAGCTGACATTAGTCGCCCAAATCGCGGCAGATTATTCATTATAGTTTTATGCTGAATTTCAAGACGCGGAGTTAAACCATCATGCAGTACTACTTTTTTCCCTTCTGCCAATTTTACCAATTCATCATACTGCGCCAAGTTTTGCACCATGGGATATTCTGAAACAGTATGTTTACCATTTTTTAGCGCTTCCTTTATAATCTCATAGTGAAAAATATTCGGTGTTGAAATCGCCACTGCGTCCACTTCAGGCGAAGAGACAACTTCCCTGTAATCTTTGGTTATCTTAACGTTATATTTTTCTTTTAGCTTTTCCCACTTGTTTTCATCAGTTTCACAGATGAGTGTCACCTCAGAGTCTGGATTTTCTAAAATAGCGCTGCCTCGCCTCTTAGATATGCCTCCACCTGCTCCAACAAGCCCAAACCTTATTTTTTGTTTGTCTAACACTTGTTATCCCATCCTTACTTCAACCTGTTAAAATCCACTCATCACTTATCTGCTCATTATACCTTAATTTTTCTATAACGTCAAGTGGTAAAAAAACAGACTGCACTAAAAATTTTATGATTTTAAATAATTATAATCAGATTAAGGCGTGAGATATGCTTAGTTGCCTTCAACTTTGGTAAGAACTGCCGTAATGGAGCCTATGAATATTTTTGAGCTGAGCAGTACAGGTAATTTTTTGCTGTCAGCGGTTACCCAGATCCAGAGACGGCCCTTTGCTTCGAATAAACCGTTCCCTATGACAAAAGGCTCGATTTTGTAACACTCAAAACTGCCTGCCGGTACGCTGACTTTCTCTTTTTTATAAACCATTACTTTGAGCGAGTATGTTTTGTCGCCGCTTTGGCCGTCTATAAAATATGTTTTTCCAGCTTCCAGGTTTAAAGTCCTTACGTAATAAAGCGCCGACAAAACATCCTGTGTAAAAGCGGGCATCGGGATTTCCTTTTTTGAGACGCACTTTCCGTTTCTGCCCTCCATAAACGAAAAATATTTATTCACGTTATCAAAAAACACTGTTTCTTCTTTGATGTATCCGCTCTCGCGCTGGCGTTTTTTGTATTTATGCGAGCAAATGCTTTCAACATCTATCCAGGACTCATCCAAATTCCTTGCTTTGTAAAACACATCGAAAAAAGGGAGGGATTTTGCCTCCATAATCAAATGAAACGCTTTGCGATTGTTAATTTCTTCAATATTTTCAAGCCTCATTTCAGCATAACCGGCGACAATTAAACCCCATTTTACATCATAGATAAGTTTTTCACCATTTTTAAATGCATTATTTTCTACCCGGCGCCACGTAAACCCCGAAGGCCCGGGCTGGCCAAGAACAGAAGAAATTCCAGCGAAATTGGCAAAAAAGAATAAAATCAAAGACAGCAAAAACTTACGCTTCCCTTTTTTTTGTTCCTTTAAACTGTTTTTTTGATTTGGACTGTCGCTTATTACCCATTTTGCCGCAGCATATAAATTCTTTGCGATATAATCCGGCTTTACCCCGGTGTACCCGCTGCCAATAAGAACACCTTTTCCTCCGAATTTTTTTGCAAATTCTACATCAGTCATTTTATCGCCGATACAATAACTTTTCTGCAAATCAATATTTGCTTTTTCAGCAGCCCTTTTGGCCATCCCTGTATTTGGTTTTCTGCACAAACACTTTTGTTCCGGCAGATGAGGGCAAAACTCAATTTCATCGAACCTTATGCTGTTTAAAGAGAGCACGCCCGCAAGTTTGTCATGAATAGTTTTCAGCTGGTCCAGCGTTACAATATTTCTGCCTATGCCTGACTGGTTTGTAACAAGAATCAGCTTAAACCCGTTTTCAGAAAGCATTTTCATGGCAGGGATTGCGCCTTCTATAAATTCCAGCCCTTGCGGGTCATTAAGATAACCCTTATCTTCTATTATTGTGCCGTCTCTGTCTAAAAACACTGCTTTATTTTTTTTCATTTATTGAAGTTTTAAAACTTTATTTATTTCTCTTTCGAGCGTTTCTATACTTTCAATTTCCAGCTCGATTTTCAAAATATATATTTCCGGCATGTTTATTTTTTTCTCTCCGGCAATCTTTGCTTCCAGTCTTACGGCATCTTTTTCAGTCGTTACAATAACTCTCCCGGAATATTTTTCTGAAAGCTTTTTAACATCTTCTTCTGAGTACCAGTAATGGTCCGGGTAACGCATGCTTTCGGCGACTTTTATATCGAGGGCTTGAAGGGTTTTCTCGAAAGACGCCGGATTTCCTATACTCGAAAGAGCTACAACTTCTTTCCCTTTAAACTGGGCCAATTCAATGGTTTCTCTGGTTAGTATTTTCTCCAAATTCACAGGTTTATGCCCGGCTTTAATTATAGGCGTTTTTTGATTATATTTTTTTATCATCGACGTAATCGTTCCGATTTTTCCTTCATCAACAAATTTTGAATTTGTAAGCAATATGACTCCGGCTCTTCCAAAAGCTGAAAGAGGTTCTCTCAAAAAACCCAGCGGCAGCAATTTGTTGCCACCAAAAGGATTTAGACAGTCAACAAGAACCACATCCAAATCTCTGAATAAACGGCAATGCTGAAACCCGTCGTCCAGCAAGATAATATCCGGATTAAATTTTTCTATTGCATTTTTCCCGGAAGAAAATCTGTCCGGACAGACAATGACAGGAATTCCAGGTAAATTTCTTGCTATCAGGTATGGTTCGTCGCCTGAAATTTCAACATTTACCAAAATCTTTTCCTTATTAGAAACAATCAGGGGAACCGTGCCGGCTGACTTTCTTTTATATCCTCGGCTTAAGATAACTATTTTTCTTCCTTTCTCCAGCAGTAACCTGGCCAGCATAATCACAGCAGGCGTTTTTCCCGTGCCCCCCGTAGTAATATTCCCCACACAGATTGTTTTTCTCGGCAGACTGCGCTGATTTTTTGTACAGGCCTGATGCCTTATTTTAACGGCACAGCCATACATAAGCGAAAGCAGCCATAAAAAAGGATAAAACATTGTTTTCCCTTATACTCCCAGGATAATCTTAAAATAAAACCATTTTAAATTCCAAAAATCATGAATTGAAGAATTCGTAAATTCTTTCCATTCAATTCTTGGCAGTTCGTACACATCATCTTTTTTGTCGATAAGGCCAGAATAGGTAGAGCAGGCGCCGGTATAGCCGTTTTCTTTTACAAAACCTTTAACTGTTGGATTAAACCTGCCCATTGGATAACAAAAAATCCTTACTTTTTTTCCGGTTATTTTTTCAATTGCTGTTTTTGAATATGCAATTTCATTTCTTGCCTGTAATACTTTTTCTGTTGCCAGGTTTACGTGGGTCATCGTATGGCTTCCGAAATTTATATATTTTGCCATGCCTTTTATCTCTTTCTTTGTCAGTCTTTCTTCCGGAGAAGTCCTGTCGTGTTGAACCTTGCGGCCTATTTCATTGACTACAAGAAATATTGTTGCGGGATATTTGTATTTCTTAAGAACCGGGAGTGCGTTTATGTAATTGTTCTGGTATCCATCATCAAAAGATATCGCAAAGGTTTTTTTGGGAAAAGGCCTGTTATTCCTGATGCGGTTAATAAATTCTTCAAGCGGAATAGCTTTATACCCGCGCCAGTTTAAATATTGCATCTGTACCGTAAATATCCAGGGTGAAATGTAAAGCGATTTGAGGCCGCTTTTGTATTCCCCTACATTGTGGTAATAAAGTATAAAACTCTTTTCCGAGAGATCTTTTGCGATGTATAAACCACCGACAACAATCAGCGACAGTAAAATTAACCGCTTCATGACATTAATTCCTCATAGACCCCAATTGTGCTTCTGCCCATTTTTTCTATGGAAAACTTGCCTAAGATCAATTTTTTCCCGTTTTCACCCAATTTTTTAAGGTCTGAATTTAAAATTTTTATTATCCCGGACGATAAATCCTCTGCCGTGCAGGAATTAACAAGAATACCGTCATATTCATTTATAACAACTTCGGGGATGCCTCCGGTATTTACGGCTACAACTGGTTTACCTGCTGCAAGCGACTCAAGGATACACATGCCCAGGCCTTCGTTATAAGAAGGCATAACCGTTAAATTAACAACAGAAAGAATTGCCGGGATATCATTTCTGAAACCCGTAAAAATAACATTATTGCCTAAATTCAATGAATCCGCATAATTTTTTATTTCGCCGGCGAGTTTTCCGATGCCTGTTATGATAAATTTTATTGAAGGTGCTTTTGAAATGACTTTTGGAATTCCTTCTATTAGAAATTTATGACCTTTTGTTTTGTCCATCCGCGTAATTACACCAATTACCGGTTCTGAACCTATATTGAATTCTTTTTTTACCCGTTCGGTTTCATCCGGAGTGACGGTTAATTCGTTTACATCAATTCCGTCTACGATAACTTCCACTTTTTTGCTGTCCAGAGAAAAATCACTGACCAAATCCGCTTTGATTTGCTCTGACACGGTAATAATTCTATCAGCCAGGGCATACATCGCTCTGTTAATTACCTTTTTTAAACTATTCTTGCGAAACGCTACGTTTCGCGTAAAAACAACCTTGGCGCCGGTTATCTTGCCGGCTAAACCGCCTGTACGGTAAAACACTGATGAGTGAATATCTACAATTGAAATTTTATGGGTTTTAAGTATTTTTAAAATTTTCAAAAAGCTGAAAATTCCCATACCTCCGATAGGCATAAAGGTATAGACGGCCAGGCCTTCCAGGGCACATTTTTCTCCTAACAAGGCGCGCGGCGGGCTGACAACAATGATATTATGTCCCTGCTTTTTCAATTCCTTAATAAGCAGAAACGCCCTCTTGGCCCCGCCCGTCCAATGTTTTGACCCCTCAAGAATTAGAATGTTCATTTTTTTTCCTGATTTTACATGTCACAGTGACATGTCACAGTATGTCACAGTATCTTGTTACAGTAAAATATAGTGCTTAGTCGGATCTGTTTTGCTTTTTGCAACAGATTTAATAATTTTTCTTTTTTCTAAATCTTCTAAATCCCGCTGGGCAGTCCGGCGAATACAAGCAACTGTTTCTTGGTATTCATTTACATTTATTCTGCCAAACTTTAACATATATTTCAAAGCCTTCTCTTGTCTTATATTTATATCCATCTTCTTAATCTTCTGAAGTTTTGCATCCATTTTTATCAGCTGTTCGCCCTTATCCCTGATTTCTTCCATCTGTGAATGTAATCCTCCAACAAAATACTCGAGCCATCCGGTCATATCCATATTATTATTTCTGACAGACTGGATTGCTTTATAATATAACGGACGGTCTTTATCATAGTATTCGGATATAGAAAACAGTCTCTTGAAATCATAACCGGTCTTATAAAGAATAAGGGTGGATAATAAACGCGCAGTTCTTCCATTGCCGTCAATAAACGGATGAATATGCACAAACTGAAATTGGGAAATCCCGGCATTTAGAACCGTGGAAATGTCATTCGCTTCATTTATCCAGCATACGAATTCTCTCATTAAATGCGGTACTTCAAGCGGCGAAGGAGGCGTATAAATAATTTCACGGGTTCTGGAATTGGCCACATAGTTTTGAATTTTGCGGTAATTCCCCGGATCTGCCCTTTCACCCCTTACGCCTTTAACAATAATTTTGTGAAGTTCACGGACAATACCTTCTGTAACCGGATCTTCTTTACCAAGATATTTTGAAATAAAGTCCATCGCCTTTTTGTAATTTAATAATTCAAGTTCGTCGTTACGATCCACTCCGGAAACTTTCTTGCCTTCCAATATGCTTTTAGCCTGTTCCAAGCTTAACGCTGTGCCCTCAATATGCGTAGAAGAATGCGATTCAAGTATAAGCGCCTTTTTTTGCATATCTGCCATCCAGTCATCTTTAAGCTTAATTGCATCAAGAAAACCCCGGACGCGCTCAATCTCAACAAGCGCACTGTTAATCTTGGGAGTAATAATAAATTTCGGATTAAATACCATTTTTAATCTCCTAATCTTTGCAGGGCTTACCCATTTTAACCTTAAATTTTAATCGTTCACTAATCGTTTACTAGCTATAAACACTATCATTCCGCAGGCGAACCAGAAAAAATATACTGTGTTGCCCCGCAGGTTGTAATCAACAAAACCGTGAACCATAAAATCTATTACCGTACCCATGCAACCCAGTAACACTGACTGCATAAACTTATTTTCTACGAAGTGTAAACTCTTAAAT
>Ga0180009_10005679_pt1 | contig 13308 bp, 14 predicted proteins | sample OS_PC_MetaG_FD_123537 | JGI IMG/M metagenome (GOLD analysis project Ga0180009, IMG submission 123537) | Groundwater microbial communities from the Aspo Hard Rock Laboratory (HRL) deep subsurface site, Sweden - OS_PC_MetaG | ecosystem: Environmental > Aquatic > Deep subsurface > Groundwater... | reverse complement strand
TTACCATCCCTTCAAGCCTTGCCGTATCAATAAGTTCATTGATCAGCGCTGTAAGTATAGCACAATCCTCCCTTGCGGTTTCAAAAAGTGTTGCGCGTTGATCCGGTTTCAGCCGGTCGGCCTTATCGGCGAGCATCCCCACACTCATGGAAAGAGAGGTCATCGGTGTTTTCAATTGGTGGGAAAGATCCGCAATCAATCGCGCCCTGGCTTCTTCGGCATGACGCGCTTTGAGTTTTTCGGCCGTCAGTTTGTCCTTGCTGATTTGGTCATAAATCTTCAGCCGTCCGAAGAGGCGGTTGAATTCTTGGGTCAAAAAACCGATTTCATCTCGGGTCGTTGAGACGATTTCCGGATAATCTCCACTGCCTTCCTTAATTTCGGCAAGACTCTTTGCCAAACGGATGAGAGGCCGGGATATTCGCGTTGACAAAAGGTAACTGAATAAAAGGGTAAAAAGAATTGCTAAAATCAACAATCCTATGGAGTACCGGAGTGCTTCTTTAGCAAGCAGTTTTGTCCTTTTTTCGGCAGACTCCATTGCCCTTTCATTGATGAGAACAAGATCATTGAGTTTGGAATTCACGGCTGCCGAAATGGTGATAAAATCATAAGACAGTGGGTCCACTTCCGATTGTTTCCGGGTATTCAGCGCTTTTATCAAATCGGCCAGTGTCGATTCATATGTTTTGAAATCAATAAAAAGGGAGTCTATAATTTGTTGTTCTCCCGATTCGGTGACGTTATCGTTGCAATCGGAGAGAAGCTTTTTGATTTCTGGGTTTGATAGGGGTATTTCCGGGAAGTTAGAGGGATTCATGAATATCGTCGAAAGAATACGATTTTGGGTTGATTCCAGAATTTGGCGGATCTGTTGAGCCTTCTGTATGCTCTTATAGTTTTTTGAAAGAATCAATTCGGCGCTTCGGCCCAATGAGCTTAAATGACGGTAATCCAAAAAAATAACAAAAATAAGGATTAAGGCAGGGATTACGATAATGAAAAAAATTTTGGATTTTATTGAAAATCGGATAGTCATCTTCGTCAATAACAATCTTCTAAAATTTGAAAGCGGATCTGAGGATTTACCTAAATCAATTCGGCGCAAGAATCAAACAACAATCTATGTTGTATTGATTTTGGCTGTAAACCCGAAAGGCATATATCGTCCATTTTCGATGTTGAAAAATCATCGAGCGAAGTTAAAATGCGGTTGCCTTGGCTGGTCAAGGGTCCGGTGTTTGCAAAAAATGAAAATCAAGATAAAATAGTAGCAAAATCTTTCGCATTATAAAATTCGGGAGTACCGCCAAAGGATATTTTGCCATGAAGTTGTTGCTTGTCGAAGACGATAAGAAGATTGCCTCTTTCATTTCAAAGGGGTTCAGACAATCCGGATTTGCAGTCGATCATGCTATGGACGGCCAAGCAGGTCTTGAGATGGCCCTCTCCGTCTCATATGATGCCGCCATCGTGGATATCATGCTGCCGAAACGGGACGGTTTGAGCCTGATTGACGAGTTGCGGAATCGCGGGATCAAAACGCCGGTGATAATCCTCAGTGCCAAGCGCTCCTTGGATGATCGTATCAAAGGCATTCAAAGGGGCGGGGATGATTATCTGATTAAACCTTTTGCCTTTTCAGAGCTCCTTGTTCGGGTTCAGGCCCTGATCCGAAGATCCGCAGGTGCCTCCGATGCTTCGAAACTGGAATACGCCGATTTGTGCCTGGACCTTTTCAAACACGAAATCCATCGATCCGGAAAAATTATCGATTTGCCGCAACGGGAGTTTGCACTTCTTGAGTTTCTCATGCGAAATGCAGAACGAGCGCTTTCCAAGACAATGATTTTAGAACACATATGGGATTTGTCTTTTGATCCCCAAACCAATGTCGTTGATGTTCTGGTTTGCAGGCTGCGAAATAAAATCGATAGGGATTTTCCCAAGAAGTTGATTCATACGATACGAGGGATCGGATATGTTCTTAAAGACCCTTCCAAAAACCCTTAAATCGAGCAGCTTCAGGCTCTCACTTTGGTATTCGACCTTTTTCATTATAAGTTCGATCTTGATTCTGATTGCAACCTATTTTTTTCTTTCTTCGGCACTTAAGTCAACCGATCAGGAAGCCATCTTATCCGAACTGAGTGAACTTACATTTACGTATAACCTTCATGGCATGCAGGTATTCCAAAGTGAAGTTGCGGAAAACATCAAATATCAGAAAAAAAATCCTTTTTTTATACGCATCTCTGATTGGTCGAATCGAACCCTTCATGTCTTTTATCCCAAGTTATGGGATGAGTTCGATCTGGGCTTGCTCGAAAAATATTCATTGAAAGACGCCAAGTTCTGGATATCTTTGCCTGCAATTGAAGATGATTTCGACCTCATGATCGCATCCGACCGCCTAAAGGATGGACGCTGGCTTCAGATGGGCAGAAGTTCCGAAATTCGACAAAAAACCCTTGAACGATTCGGCGAGGTTTTCTCCATTATCATGATTCCTTTAATCCTAACCGGATTTGCAGGCGGCGCTTACCTTGCGAATCGGACCTTTAGACCGATTCGACACATCATCCAGACGGTGCAATCCATTGAAACCGGAGATATGGATGCACGGGTTCCCCGGGCCCATACCGGAGACGAACTGGATGAATTGGCCAGGCTGTTCAATGAGATGCTGGACAGAATACATACACTGATTGACGGCATGAAGGGGTCTCTGGACAATGTGGCTCACGACTTACGGACGCCCATGACCCGATTGCGGAATATCTCAGAAACAGCACTCCGGGCAAACGTTGACGGAAAGCTTTGCCGGGAGGCGCTTGCAGACTGTATCGAAGAATCAGACCGTGTGTTAAATATGCTGGCAACATTGATGGATATATCCGAAGCGGAAACAGGCGTGCTGAAGCTGGATCAAGACCTTGTTCATATCCCTCATATGCTCGATAGAATCGTGGACATGTATCAGTATGTGGCCGAAGAGAAAGGTGTTGAAATAAAGACAAATTTTTCCGAGGAAATCCATGCCGCCATCGACCAGAATCGAATGAGCCAGGCAGTTGCCAATCTTTTGGATAATGCAATCAAATACACAGCGAAAGGCGGAAGGATAGCCCTTGAAATTTATGAGAGCAGCGGTGCTTGCATTATAAAAGTCAACGATACGGGTATCGGCATTTCGCCAAAGGACTTGCCCAAGATATGGGACCGTTTGTATCGTGGAGACCGCAGCCGTTCTTCAAAGGGCCTCGGTCTCGGTCTCAGTTTGGTTAAGGCTGTCGTTGAGGCGCATCACGGCAAAGTGGAAGTCGTCAGCAGTCCCGGCAACGGATCTACCTTTATCATCTCCCTTCCTGCTCCTCATCGTTCCGACGCTTAAATCAGTTCGTAAAATTTAAAACCTTTCAAAACTGTAATGTTCAAGAAAGGTTTATGTAATATTGGCATAGTATGATTCGTGCTGCTTAAAAGGTATTTCTCTATTTTCCGGGAATCCGAAAATGTTTTCAGATTCAAACTTCAGTGATTTGGGAGATCAGGAGGAAACACAGATGAAAAAAGAAATGATCAAACCGTTTGCCTGGGGGTTGGCCGCCGGTGCGGTCGTGTTGCTGATCGTCATTTTCTGGTCGGGTTTTGCGGTAACAAAGAGTTCCGCCAAGGAACAGGCTGAAGACATGGCCGAAAAAGCCGTGGTCGACAAGCTGGCAACCATATGCGTGGCCCAGTTTCAGCAAGATCCTGAAAAGGAACAGAAGCGCAAGGTGTTGAAAGAGACAGCTTCGTATGATCGGGACGATTTTGTAAAAAAGCAGGGTTGGGCAACAATGCCCGGGATCGAAAAACCAGATTCGAGTGTGTGCGATGAGTGTGCCGAGCGAATTTTAGCGCTCAAGAGTTAATACGATTTTCTTTTTTTGACACTTTTTGGGGCCGGTGGATCCGCGTATCTGAAGCGTCAAAGCAAGAATTTTCAACCGTTTCATAATCAGCATCACCGCTATAGATGCCCTAAAGGAGAATGCCCAACGAGTTTACTCAAAGTGCCGGTTTCAAGCCGACGACATTAGGTCCCAATACTAAACTGTCGGATATGGATGAAATTTTAGATGGTAATACTATTCTGAAATATAACATGTTGGTTTAAAGTGGCCTCAAATCATAAGAAGAAAAAACAGATAAATAAAATTTTGAGTTTATGCGCCGCCGTCCTCATTATATTGATCGAATTAACGGTTATTGCTTCTTGTACAAAAAAAACGAATTTGTCCAAACCCTTCCCGAAACAACCGCCAGAGACTGAAGTGACAAGTCCCTTAAAGAATGGCAAGGATCAAAAACTGGGAGGAACTGTTCATCAGAAGGCTTTCGAAGAGAAACGCCTTAAGGAAGAGCTGCTCATAACAGAAACTAAAGAACGCGAGTGGTTGGCAGCTAAAAAGATGTTCTTAGCTGAAGATATTTACTTTGAATTCAACAGTTCTATGCTCTCGTTAGAGGCGCAAAGTGTCTTGAAGCGTAAGGCGGAGTGGCTGAGGGAGTATCCAAAAGTATCAGTGATTATCGAGGGGCATTGTGATGAACGCGGTGCCAACGACTACAATCTCGCACTTGGTATCCGGAGGGCTGAAAAAACAAAATTATATTTGAATTACCTTGGCATTGAAGCATCTCGGTTAACTACTACAAGCTATGGTGAGGAACGACCGATGGGTACTGGTCACAACGAAGAAGACTGGGCAAGGAACAGAAGGGTTCACTTTGCGGTTGAAAAATAAATCTTCTGCCAAGAGACCTTCAACACTGCAAATATCGTGTAGAACTGTTTTTTTTTGCGGTTTGATGTTTTTCTAATCAATTCAAGGGCTTTTTGATAATAGTTTAGGAAAAGAATTACATAGCTTTTTCCCTTAATAAATCGAAATGCTGAAATGAAATCCAAATTGATTGCCCTGAGTTTAATTGGATTAACAATTCTCCTCATTTTCTTTTCGGTATATGTAGTAGATGAAACCGAACAGGTGGTTGTCACCCAATTTGGCAGGGTCGTGGGTGAGCAAAAGACGGCAGCCGGTCTCCAGTTCAAAGTACCGTTTATCCAAAAAGCAAACTATTTTCCTAAAAACTTACTTCGATGGGATGGGGAGCCGGGTGAAATTCCGACATTGGATAAAACCTATTTGTGGCTGGATTCTTTTGCACGATGGAGAATTTTTGATCCGATTAAATTCTTTAAAACAGTCAATAATGTTCAAACGGCATTAAACAGGCTGGACGATATCATTGATCCTGCTGTTAGAAATTTTATAACGTCGCACAAACTTATCGAATCGGTTCGAAACAGCAATCGAAAATTAGATCCCTATGAAGTCGGCCTCGAAGGGTTGGAATATGACCAAAGAACTGCTTATACGGTTTCTGTCGGCAGAGAAAGAATAACCCATGGGATCGTAAAACAAGCTCAATCGAAGCTGAGTCCTTTCGGCATTGAATTGGTAGACATTAAGATCAAGCAGATAAATTATGTGGAGCAGGTAAGAAAATCCGTTTATGACCGGATGATTGCAGAACGAAAGCAGATATCCGAAAAATTTCGATCCCAAGGGAGGGGGGAGGCACAAGAAATTTTGGGTGAAAAAGAGCGGGATTTGAAACAGATACTTTCCGAGGCATACAGAACAGCCCAGGAAGTCAAAGGCAAAGCGGATGCAGGGGCAGCACGAATTTATGCTGACGCATATGGAATCGATCCCAAGTATTTTACCTTTTATAGGACCCTTGATGTTTACCGTAAGTCTTTGGGAAATAAGGACACCATGCTTGTATTATCAACCGATTCCGAATTTTTAAAATATTTGAAAGATTACAGGGTGGAATCAGAAATGAGTGAACATGCCGACCAAAATTGAGCTGCATCAATTTGAACCGGTAAAGGAAGCGGTACGGTTTAATAACTGCAAAAAGGAAATGAAGAATAAAATTCCAGGCATTTTAAGTATCACGCTACTGTTTTTGGCTTTCATCATAAATACTTCGTCATTAGCCGGAGACGACAGAAAAATAGGCGTGGTTGACCTCCGGAGAATCATAAAAACGACGCAGATGGGTCAATCGACAAAGATCGAGATAGAAAAGGTGAAGAACGACTTCCAGTCCGATCTGAACAAAAGAAAAGCGGAAATCGAAAAGTTCAAGCGGGAATTTGCCGGGGGAGCGTTGGTTCTGGAGCAAACATCTATCGAAGAAAAAGAGCGTCAGTTGAGGATCATGCTGAATGATTATCGAGAATTAAAAACAGATTATCAGAATCAATTTCGGGAACAGGTCAAAGTTATAGATCAACGGATAAGGGAAAGAATCATGGAGGCAGCTGAAAGATACGGAAAAGAGCAAGGCTATCTAATCATTTTGGAAAAACATGAGGCAGGAATCCTCTATTTCCCCGAAGCAGTCGACATAACGGATGCCATCGCGAAAGAAATTAACAGAAAGCCATGGTTATCAGGAGAGAAAAAAGTCGATTAGATAATGCATTGATTTATAATCGTGCTGTAGGGTCTTCCGAATCAGCTTCTTCATCGTAAGCGCCATGGAGAAATGAGGAAACCCTGCAGCACATTTTTCAAACCGGTTATTATTTTCTAAAACTTCAGAGGTAAGTATACTGAAGCCGCTGTTGAAACCAAACATATTAGTCATCGACGATAATGAACTTCGCAACTTCCTCGGCGAATCTCTGAGGGAGTTCGGATACCATGTTGATATTGCAGATGGGGTGCCGAACGCAATGCCGTTAATGAAGACTCGGAATTACCATGTAATAATTACGGATAAAAACATGCCCGGTATGAACGGTTCGAAGGATGGCGGTTTTGATATTGCTGGATACTCTAAAGAATATTTGCCGAACACAAAAGTAATCATAATAACCGGGGATCGTATGGCTGAAATTGATCGCCGAATCCTGGATCTGGGTATAGCTGATATCGTGTTTAAGCCGTTTCAAATGTCAACATTGAAAGAAAAAATCGATAAATTGATACGATATTAACGTGTCGCGTAAAAAGAGGACCGGATCTGAGATCCCGGATATTTGAAGCACGATTGGAGTGGAGTGAACAATTTGTCAGGAGGTGGAAAACAATGAAATGGAAATTTTGGGGGAAATCGGGGACATCCGGTAGTACCGGCAAAGCAGAAAAACTTCCAAGGCCGAAAGATATACCCCAAGGGATCGGGATGACCATGGTAACAGCTTTGCACAATGATCTGGATTGAGTCTGGTCGCTGAAGGCGGGTGATATTGGATTTGCCGGAATCCAAAGACCTAAAGAACATCCGCATCTATGATCCTGCAAGAGTTGCAGCCGCAAAAGCGGCAGTGAAAAATTACAAAACCTTCGATGCTTATCCGGAACTGATTCTTTACGAAGGATGGTTCAACAAAAAGAACGGAAAGTTGGAAATCCATGAAATAAAAAGTCCTCAACCTAAAGCAGCTTAATAGATTTTGAAATCTACCCAAGAGAGATCGATCATATTCATGAAGAATAAGATTCATTTTGAAAAATTCCGCGGTGCTTTCAATTTGAGTATCGCTCCTATTTGGCTGTTGCTCTATTTATTTATGATTACCGGAGGTGAAGCAGCTCCATTACCTTCTGAAGGTGCCCCGGCACCGACAAGCTTTTCGCAACTCGCAGAGAACGTAAGCCCGTCTGTTGTCAACATTCGAACGGTGAAGACGCTTTCCGGAGGCGGGCCTGTCTTCAGGCATTTTTTTGAAAATCCGTTGGGTGAACGGGGGCCGTTTCATGAGTTTTTTGAAAGGTTTTACGGACCGGAATTCGATCGGGAATATAAACAGCGCAGTCTGGGGTCCGGTTTCATCATCGATAAAGACGGTTATATCGTCACCAACAATCACGTTATCGAGGGCGCTGATGAAATCGAGGTCAAATTGAAAAACGGTGAGGAGTTGAAGGCCGAAATTGTCGGTGTGGACTCCAATACAGATCTGGCTCTGATCAAGGTCGTTGCCAAGGAGCCGCTTGCCGCCGCACCCTTGGGTGATTCCGATGCGCTCAAAGTCGGCCACTGGGTTGTCGCCATCGGATATCCGTTCGGGCTGGAACATACGGTAACCGCCGGCATTGTCAGCGCCAAGGGACGGGTCATCGGCACCGGCCCTTATGACGATTTCATTCAGACCGATGCCGCCATCAATCCCGGCAACAGCGGAGGTCCCCTGATTAATATGCATGGTAAGGTCGTCGGCATCAATACGGCGATTATTGCCGGAGGGCAGGGTATCGGCTTTGCTGTGCCGATAAACATTGCCAAAGGGATCATCCAGCAACTCAAAGAAAAAGGGTCCGTAACAAGGGGCTGGATGGGGATTGCCGTACAGGATATCTCAGAAGAGATGTTCAAATATTACGGCATTAAGGATAAGCAGGGGGCTTTAGTGGCGGATGTATATGAAAGGGACCCCGCGGATCGGGCAGGTATTCAAGCCGGAGATATCATCATCGAAATCAATGGGGAAAAAATAGAGAACGGTCGGGAGTTGACAGGCGTCATCGCGGGATTGCCTATCGGTGAAATTGTCGAGGTCAAAGTGTTGAGAGACGGGGAGCCGATCATAGTTGCCGTAACCATCGAAAAAAGGGAGGAAGGACAAATGGCCTCCAAACAATCATCCAAAAATAAGGAGGATCGGTTCGGTCTTCGATTGTCCGTCGTAACACCGCAAATTGCAGAAGAATTTGATTTTGAAGAAAACACCGAAGGCATTGTTGTTACCGGGATCATACCGGACGGCAAGGCTTTCCAGGCTGGTGCACGGGTCGGTGATCTCATAAGAGAAGTAAATCATCAGAGTGTTAAAGATTTTGACGATTTTAACACGGCATTGGACAAGGTCGGACCGGGGGGAGTCATCCAAATGCTTATCCGGAGGTTGAATGCCGGTTTTGTGGTGATAAAACTGAAGAAATGATCCGTACCGAAATTGTCGTGTTGATATGTTTTGTCTCCTTGTTAACAGGAATTGATCGATAATCGAGAGGAGCTATTTGGTGCTGAAAGCTAAAAAATCGATAAAGCAGTTGTTGTGGGGCGGTTTTGGCGGGTCAATCCTGACATTAATTATCGGATTTGCCTGGGGTGGATGGGTTACGGGAGGTGCAGCCAAGGAAAAGGTAGAGACCGCTGTCCTCACCCGTTTGACTGGGATTTGCATTGTGCAATTTAACCAGGACCCTGAGAAAGTTAAGAAGTTTAAAGAACTTAATGAATTGGATTACCGGAAAAGAGAAGAATATATCAAGAAGCAGGGTTGGGCAACGATGCCGGGCGATACGGAGCCCGATAATGAAGTTGCAAGGATGTGTTCCGAACAGATCAGATTAACCAGCGAGTAGGTTCTCTTCGTTCGCTATTTCTACTGATACCTATAAACGGACCCGCTTTCTGTTGGATGGTGCTATCGGTTTCGTAGCCTTCCAATAGATAGCGAAGTCCGAAGTCATATTCTGTTGGGTGAATAAATTATGAAATTTAGTTTTAAGTTTTGGGTTGGAATCATCTTGTTAACAACCAATCAACCGCTTGGTTGGGGGACCATGTTTATATTCAATGCCCTATCTGTAAATAAACAGGATGCTCTCTATTCATTTCTTGGCATTGGGGCGTACGCCCTAAGCTGGGGAATGCTGGGATTGGGTTTGTTAATGGTAGGTCCTGAAGGGATCAAATATTCTCGCACTATGCTCAAGAAATTATGGGGGTTTTTTGCCTACCGTTTCTATTAACCACATGCGTTGAATAATTATATGTTGTTGGATATGGCAGTCATACTCATTGTGTTGATATGCTTGATTTGGGGTGCCTACCACGGGCCTTTCGGAGAGTTTGTATCGATTTTAGGCTTCTGTGCGGGCATCTATGCGGCGCTGAATTATTATTACATCGGATCGATCCTTCTTTCTCCATTAATCGAAGATAATACAATACCCAGATTTTTGAGCATGATGATCATCTTTGCCGAGGTTTACCTGATATTGCACATCATAGGTCTGATTATTAAAAATCTATTCAGGACACAACCTCTAAGACAATACCATCGCGTTATCGGTGCAACACTCGGTGCTGTAAGAGGAATCATTGTCGTTTCCGTAGCATTCATTTTTTTAACAGCCGCTTTACCGAAAAATTCGGTCACTTTGAAAAAATCGATATTATCAGAGCCTTTGACCGCTGTTTCGGGTCCACTCACCCTAATAGTAACCAAGGAAATTAAAGATCAATTCTATGAAAAAACAAGTCAATGAAATATGGATTTAATGCCGATTTTATTTTAAAAAAATCGCAAAAAAGCAAAGGAAAAAATACGCTAATCAGAGGAACGATCAAAGTCCTCCTTCTGTTGGTTGTGCTCCATCTCTTAATGCTGGCCGGTTTATATTACTATTTTCGTTCCGGTCTTCCCGATATCCATTCTCTCGTCGATTACAACCCGCCCTTATTGAGCACCGTTTTTTCCGATGATGGCCGAAAAATAGCTGAATTTTACAAAGAAAAACGAATTGTCGTCTCTTTGGACATAATTCCGGATATGCTCAAGAAAGCATTTATTGCGGCGGAAGACGCAAGATTCCACGAACATCCTGGCGTGGATCTGGTCAGCATTATAAGGGCAATGATTAAAAATATCAAAGGGGGATCGATCATTCAGGGGGGAAGTACTATCACCCAGCAGGTGGCAAAGTCCTTTTTCCTTACCCCGGAAAAAACCTACCGCCGAAAAATAAAAGAGGCCATCCTCGCTTATCGTATCGACAAATCGTTTTCAAAAGAGGAGATTCTCTATCTTTATTTAAACCAAATATACTTGGGACACGGCGCATACGGGGTTCAGGCTGCAGCGGAAAACTATTTCGGAAACTCCGTCAAAGACCTGACTCTTGCCGAATGTGCCATGTTGGCGGGATTGCCCCAGGCCCCCAGCAGGTATTCCCCCTATTCCTATCCTGAAAAAGCAAAGGAACGTCAGATCTACGTTCTAAACCGGATGGTAGAAGAAGGGCACATAAATAGTCACCAAGCAGCTACCGCCAAAAAGCAAGAAATTGAAATCGTACCGAAGCAAAATCTATTTCTTAAGACAGTTCCGTATTTTACCGAACATATCCGACGTTTTGTTGTGGAAAAACATGGTATGGATGCTTTTTTGAAGGAAGGGTTTACTATATACACTACCGTTGATATCGAAATGCAGCAGGCAGCTTTACAAGTGATAAATGAAGGATTAAAAGCCCTGGACAAGCGGCAGGGGTATCGTGGACCCATCCGGCATCTGGAGCCTGAAAAGATAGAAGCATTTGTAAAAATGTTGAACAACGAGGTTTATAAAAGCGGTGTTCAAGAGGATATGATTGTTGAAGGTGTTGTCGTTGGGGTTGATGATCGATTGAACAGGACAGTAGTCCGCTTGAGCGATTCGATCGGAATCCTTAAAAAGGACGATATGCAGTGGGCGTTTCAATCGAATCCGAGATCAACAGAACGCTCAACCGCACCTGGAGATATTTTAAAACCCGGTGATGTCATTCTGGTAAAAACAAGAGAATGGATTGACGACAATTACGGATGGCGGCTTGCTTTGGAGCAAGAGCCGACGGCTCAAGCCGCATTGATATGTATCGAGACAGGCACCGGTGAAGTCAAGGCGATGGTGGGGGGACGTGATTTCAAAGAAAGCCAGTTCAATAGAGCCGTTCAATCGCGCCGCCAACCGGGATCTGCATTTAAACCGATTATATATGCGGCTGCCTTGGATAAGGGATACACGCCGGCCACCATCGTGTATGATACACCTGTTGTCTTAGACAGGGGAGACGATCAATTGGAATGGAAGCCGGAAAACTACGAAAAAGAATTTCACGGGCCGGTGTTTTTCAGAACCGCGCTTGCGAAATCTCTCAATTTGGCGACGATCGGAATTTTGAAGGATATAGGGATCGATTACACAATAAGGTATGCAGAACAGCTTGGAATCACATCAAATCTAAACCCTTATCTTTCGCTGGCTTTGGGTTCTTCCGGCGTTTCTCTTCTTGAACTCACCACAGCATATTCGGTCTTTGCCAATTATGGTTACCGGATAAAACCAACGTTCATCCGGAAAATCACCGGCAGGCACGGTAATGAAATTATGAGCGATGCGAAGGAAAGGATAAAAGTGATTGAAGAAACCACCGCCTATCTTATGACAAGCCTGCTACAAAGCGTCGTTGAAAGCGGTACCGGCTGGCGGGTTAAGGCCTTGGGCAGACCCGCGGCGGGCAAAACCGGCACGACGGACCATCTTCATGACGCCTGGTTCATCGGTTACACCCCTCAATATATCACCGGGGTGTGGGTCGGCTTTGACGACGAAAAGCCCCTTGGCTTCAATGAAACAGGGTCAAGAGCAGCCAGTCCCATATGGCTGGGCTTCATGAAGGAAATTCTCAAGGACAAACCGGTTGGAACTTTTCGTATTCCAAATGGGGTTGTATTTACGAAAATAGATCCGGATACCGGACTTTTGCCGGCTCAAGAGGAGAAAAGTGTGGTTTTTGAGGTCTTTAAAGAGGGCACCTCCCCCACCGAAAACGCCGGCAGACCGGGCGAGGTGAAGGACATGGAAAAGTTCTATAAGTCAATCATGTAAGTATCATGCTCTGGTTATTGTGAGGATACGCTCAATTTTTAGCTGGATTTTTCATTTGAAGCATATGAACCATTCGACAAATCCAATGTCTATATTACTAAAACGGATTCATTCACCGGTATATAAGATGCGCGTCAGGGGAATTCTGAAACAAATCTTGCCGTGGTTGAATACAGGTGATCGGGTCTTGGATGTTGGCTGCGGATTTGGAGTGTTGGGAAAGATGATCATGGATTCTCCCCGGTGTCCCGCCGGGGTCAGCGTGACAGGATTGGAAAAAATCAGGCGAAATGATGTCCAGATTCCGATTGAATATTATGGGGGTGATAAAATGCCATATCCTGACAATGCGTTTGAGGTTGTAATTCTTGCCGACGTACTTCATCACGAAACCGACCCTCACCGGCTGATTGAAGAATGTGTCCGCGTCGCCGAACGGTATCTGATTATAAAGGATCACAAACTGGACGGCTTTTGCTCAAAGCTTCGTATTTCACTAATGGACTGGTCGTCAAACATTCAATACGGCATTCCATGCATATATCGATACAACGGGGTAGAAGAGTGGCACAGTT
>Ga0180009_10005678_pt1 | contig 13309 bp, 10 predicted proteins | sample OS_PC_MetaG_FD_123537 | JGI IMG/M metagenome (GOLD analysis project Ga0180009, IMG submission 123537) | Groundwater microbial communities from the Aspo Hard Rock Laboratory (HRL) deep subsurface site, Sweden - OS_PC_MetaG | ecosystem: Environmental > Aquatic > Deep subsurface > Groundwater... | reverse complement strand
TCTATAAGCGACATTTTAACGAAACCCTTAATTGGCATAATACACCTCAATATAACACTGTTATAAAACAAAAGTAAGAGAAATTATGTAGCACAGGCTGTAGCTGATCTGTCCTTCATTTCACCCTTAGTTGCTTTCTGTTCATTGAAAGTTACTCTATGGGCAAACTCTTCTTTCTTTCCATCATTCCAGTTTTTAATTGGTCTAAAGTAGCCAACTATTCTGGAATAGACTTCGGTTTCTTTATTGCATTTTTCATTATTTTCCATATTAACCTCCGTTATTCATGTGAGGGCATGTATGATGCTCTCCAGGAATATAACCATGAACAGGGCAAATGCTGAACGTCGGTGTTATGCTGAAATACGGAATCCTTGTATTTGTTGCTATTTTTCTTACAAGGTTTTTGCAGGATTCTCCGCTATTCATTCTTTCTCCTAAGAAAGTGTGGAATATTGTTCCGCCAGTATAAAGGTGTTGTATGTCATTCTGATGCTCTATTGCTTCAATTACATTATCTGTGAAGTTTACAGGAAGTTGTGTTGAATTTGTTAAGAACGGTTCTTTTTTACCGCTTGTGAATATATCAGGATACAGCTTCTTGTCTGCTCTGGCAAATCTGTATGAAGTAGATTCTGCCGGTGTAGCTTCCAGGTTATAAAGATTTCCAGTTGTGTTCTGATAACCTTTGATAATATCTCTCATGAACTTCAATGTGTCTATTGTAAGTTTCTTTCCTTCAGGACTTGTTATATTAGTTCCAAGAAGATTCATGCAAGCTTCATTCATTCCACACAAGCCTATTGTTGAAAAATGATTATTAAATGTTTTAAGATACCTTCTAGTGTAAGGCATCAAACCATTCTTGAGATTCTTTTCAACAACCTTTCTCTTTATCTCCAGAGAACTTTTAGCTATGTCCATATAATTTCTAAGCTTGTCAAAAAACTCTTCTTCATTTTTTGCTTCATAGCCAAACCTGTTCATATTCATTGTAACAACACCTATTGAACCCGTGGAATCGCCTGCAGCAAATATGTGCCCTGGCCTGCTCATTAATTCATTTTGATTTACGTTGAGCCGGCAACACATTGCTCTAATGGAACTGGGATCAAGGTTGCTTCCTATATAATTTTGAAAATAAGGTGTTCCGTATTTTGCTGTTATGTCAAACAATAAATCTGCATTTTCAGTTCCCCAATCAAAATTCTTTGTCAGGTTGTATGTAGGGATAGGGAAAGTAAAGTTTCTGCCATTGGCATCACCTTCCTTAATAACCTCTAAAAACGCTCTATTTACCATATCAACTTCTTCTTGCAGATCACCATAAACATAACTTTGTGGTTTTCCACCAACAACAGCAGCTTCGCTTTCTAGATCTTTAGGAACATTCCAATCAAATGTAAGGTTAGAAAATGGAAACTGTGAGTTTCCACTTATGAAAACTTTACCTTTTCTTCTAACAACAACGGTGTTGTTTTTTGTTGTCGGACACCAAACAAGACCGTTATAATCTTCATAATCTATTGAACTTATTTGTGTGTAATCGTGTTTGATTACTCTGATTACATAAATGCCGTTTTTGTTTTTAAGGCGTGTGCTTCCCCACCCAGTCTTTGCTATAATTTCTTGCAGGATATCAGCATCGTCCCTGTTCTTTGTGAAAATTTTATTTTCTGGTGGCCAGCCATCTGCTTTCATGTAGGTGTCTATAAACGTCCTTGCAAGCGGTGTAGAAAGATTCCTAAGTTCATCAGGAATTCGTTTTACATAATCAGGGAAATAATTATTACACATTTCTCTTGATGCTGGTCTGCTCATTCTGAAGCGCAAACAATCCATTCTTCCAGTAAAACCAGACTGCTTTATTCGTTCATCGAAGTTAACACCGATTTCATCCAAACAGTCTCTTATATCCTGACAATTATCAGGATTTTTTGCAGAAGATTGATATATAACAATTCTCTCATTTTTGCAAAGCGAGCCTTCAGATACTATCCATGCAAGTGATTTAACAAGACTTTCATCTATTTCTAAACCACTAAATCTTCCTCCAAGAGGAATTAGTGGTATATTAGTCTTAAGCTTGTCTGCTTCTTCAAAAACGTATTTTGATTCTGATGCATCTTCTTTATAGTTATGTATTCTTCTCAAAACTCTATGATTAGGAGTAACTAGTTGATCTGTTATTCTATTCTTGAGGCGGCACATCTTTCCTTTATGATGATATTTAGTCATCTTTTTCACAGGAAGATATTCTATCTCTTCATTGTTAGTATTGAAAGTTGCTATAATATCTCCTTCTTTAAGATTTTTTCCTAACAACCAACCTCTATCAGTTAGTATTTCTGTATCTTCACTGAAACAGCCCCATCTTGAAGGAATATTCAAAGAAAAAACAAGCTGCTGCATTGCCTGCTTTACCTGCTTGTATGTCATATCGTCTGCTTTTACAAATGGTGCGAGTAAAACATCTACAGTCGAAAACGCCTGTGCGCCTGCAAATTCCATTTGCAAACATCCAATATAATTAACCATTTGATGGATAACCGTGCTTAGATGTTTTGCTGGTTTACAATCAACTTTGTTAGGCACTCCGCCAAAACCCCACAGGAGAAGGTTTTTTAATGACCAACCCGCACAGTTGTGAGCCAGTACACCATTACATAAGAATGTGTTAGAAGCAGTTGTGATGTCATAAACATATTCATTATCATTTTTAACATACTCAATTTTTCTAGGGTTACTGTATTCTTTCTTTTGGTAAAATTTATGTGAATATTTAAAATTATTATCTATTTTCAAACACTCGCCGAATAATTGTGATTTTTCTTTTGGGATGAAAAATGTAAGAGAATACAACTGTTTACTTGGTTTAATTATTAAATCATTATATTTTCTTTCTCCGAATGAATCAATAGCACATAGAGATGAATTTATGTTTTGGGATTCCATCCAAAACTGTATTTGACTAAGTAAGGTTTTTGATGTCATTCTCAAATTAGCTCTTGATACCCATATATCATCATTTCTTGTAATACCATCACCGTCTATGATTCCTGATATCATTCCACCAACAAATTTAGAACTGTAGTTCATAAATTCTATTGGTAGATTCTTGTTTTCAGAATAAGATCTAATGGTTCCAAATAATGTTTGCATTTCATGTGGAAGGATCTGTAATGGAACATCTAAAATCGTCATTCCGTGCATTTGTTGTAATCCACCAGAGTTTGTTGTAGATCTTTGTGATAAATTATATTTGAATCCATTTCCATCCAGATATGATAAGAGTTTCCTGAAAACTGGGTCTTCGGATACCATTTCGAAACTGAGATATTTTTTCTTGTAATAACCTTCAGCTATGAAAAGTCCTATAAACCATCCATCAATCGGGTTCATAGATATTTTATGTTGATTATCTATCTCAAAATTCGGTGTTATAATATAATTATTCATGGTGATTTGATCTGCATGTTTCTCCAATCTTTTATTTATATCTGGCTTTAGTACAGGCGTATTAAAAGTTGATTTACATGATTTGCATCTATAGTAATCTTTTTCAATATCGTTTTTACGCATACTTTTTGAACGTGTTTTATGTATGCTACGTGAGTCGCAATTAGGACAGGTTATATTTTTGATTTCATTTAGTGTAATGAACGGATGATCTGCTGTTACAATCATGTTATGACCGTTAATAGTATTGAACGATATGAGTGGTTTGTTTGATTTGTGCCTCAAAACTCTTTCTATTTTTGTCCATCCTCCTTCATCTAGTACCTCATAATCATTTGTGTATTTTATTTCAAACCCATTCTCAGTTTCTGCTAAACTATCAACCAAATCAAATAGTTGTTCTAAACTAAGTGTGAGGATACTTTTGGTTATTTTATCTCTAACAACCATGACTTCATTTCTATAAAAAGAATAACCTATAACACCATGAGAAAGATCGTGAACATGAATATAACCTTTTTTATGAGCATCAGCTATTAGTGGTGTATACATCTCATTTAGGTTGTAATTTGCCATAACCTTTCCTGCTGTATACAATAACAAACCAGAAAATGAATACTGTTCATTGCTGTTTTCTCTTACACGCCAATCCTTTTGATCAAGATAATCAGAAATTGTGTCTATAACATCAACCAAGGTTCTTTTGGTATCTCTTACAGATGTTTTCTTTTGTCTATAAAGTATGTAAGCTTTCGCTGTTTTAGCTTTTCCTTCTTCTATCAATATTTTTTCGACAAGGTCTTGTATTTGTTCAACCTCAGGTATCTGCCCTTCGAATCTCCTTTCCAAGGATTTAACAACCTTGTCAGAAATGCTTTTAGCCACTTCTTTGTCTTTTCCACCAACAGATTGAGCAGATTTCCATATAGCTTCTGTTATTTTGTTTTGATCGAATCCCACAATGGTACCATCTCTTTTTTTTATATGTGTTATCTTGCTGATAGCACCTTCTATGCGTTCATAAGTAGTAAATCTTTTTTTACACGTAAGGCATTCCCGCCTTCGTCTATTAACACTAGTTTCACCACTCTCGCGCTTGTCTATAACCCGTGTTTCCTCGCTAGAACAAAAAGGACACTTCATTTTCACTACCCTTAAATAAATACTATATCTTGTGCAGATTAATCTAAAACATACAAGATATTGTAGTATCTAATTATCCTAACCCTTTTATATAGATTTTGATACTGCAGTAAATAGTTTGGATTAGATATTTTTCAATACAATTTCAAGAGCGATATCAAGAGAACTATGTTTTTATTTTTTGAAACAAGAGATCTCCTTTTTTTGGTTTACCGGACAATTTCCCAAATTTACAATCTTTTAAACTGCCAGTTTTAACACCGAGTTGTTTGTTCATTTTTATAGAAGTATCAGGCATGAACGAACTAACTAGTATTGATATTATTCTCAAGGATTCAAGTAGGTTGTACAGAACGTTTGCAAGTTCTTTACCTTCTAATTTCCACGGCTCCTTATCATTTATGTAGCGGTTAGCTGCGCGAATGAAGTTCCATATCTCATCGAGAGCGTGATGGAATTCATAGTTATCTATAAAGCCTTCTATTTTTTTCAAATTAAATTCCTTACTTAATTCATCTTTTCCTTCTAATTTTCCTTTGAACTTTTCTGTCATTGTTAGTGTTCTGTTAACAAGGTTACCAAGATCAGCAACAAGTTCATTGTTTATTTTTTCTTTCAGAGTTTTTTCTGAAAAGTCTCCATCATGTCCAAACGGTATTTCCCTTAGAAGGAAGTAACGGAGTGAGTCAGAAGAATATTTTTTTGACATCTCAACAGGATCAATCACATTTCCTACAGATTTTGACATCTTTTTACCGTCTATAGTCAGCCACCCATGTATGAAAAGTTTTTTAGGCGGCTTCTCGCCAATGCTTAGAAGCATTGCAGGCCATATAACAGCATGAAACCATGATATCTCCTTACCTAAAATATGTACATCTGCGGGCCAATATTTTTTATAATTGTTACTATCTGGAAAACCCAGAGCACTTATGTAATTGGTTAAAGCGTCTACCCAGACATATACTATATGCTTGTCGTCCCCAGGATATTTTATTCCCCAATCAAAACTAGTCCTTGTTATACTCAAGTCTCGTAAACCCTCTTTAACACGATTTATTATCTCCTGCTTTCTGTGTTCAGGTGAAATGAACCCAGGATTATTTTTATATAATTCAAGAAGTGGTTTTTGGTATTTGCTTAATTTGAAAAAATAGCTTTCTTCCTTTAGTTTTTCTACACTCCTTCCGCAGCTAGGGCATTTATCCTCTTTAAGCTGTGTTTCGGTCCAATAGCTCTCACAGGGCGTACAGTACCATCCCTCGTAAACACCTTTGTATATGTCTCCCCTATCCTGCATCCTGCGAAGCACCTCGTAGACAGCTTTCTTATGCTTAGAATCCGTAGTCCTTATGAAGGAACCATAAGATATGTTCAAGGTTTTCCACACATCTTTGAACTTTTTCGATATTTCATCAACAAACTTCTGTGGATCCTTTTTAGCCTTTTCTGCAGAAGTTTCTACTTTTTTACCATGCTCATCTGTACCAGTTAAAAAGAAGACATCTTCTCCTTTTAGCCTATGCCATCTAGCCAAAACGTCTGTTGCTATGTTGGTATAAGCATGACCTATATGCGCTTTTGCATTCACGTAATACAACGGAGTTGTAATATAATATTTGAAAGTAATCACCTCTAATTGATTATTTTATGCTATACTACTTAAAAATAGCTTCTAGTTCATCTGCTGTGTATATTCTTTCGTATAGCTGACCATTCACTATTATACTCGGATACTGTTTTATGTTGTAAAATTCTTTCAATGCCTTAACAGATGGTTCATCAAGAGTTCCGTCCAATGCAAAAACTAATAGGTTTTCATTGTGTTTAGTTTTAAGATGTGTTAAAATAAATCCTTGCGTATCACAATCAGTACAAGAGTCTTCATAAAAATAAACAATTGTGTTCGCATTTGATCCGCAGACATCTTGCATTTTCTTTGATAACAGCCAGTATGTTATCAATAATCGAGAATAATCCTTCTTAAGATCTATGTATTCTTTCAAATTAATATCAATCTTATCAGCACCGTATATATCGAGTCTGGTTCCTATATCATAAGATTCAGCATTTATTTCGTTCATGGTTCCTTCTAATAACGGACATGTTGCATTCTCGCCAAGCACATCTAAAAATAAAAACTGTAACTGAAAATTATCAACATCTTTTGAGATATCGTTTATATTCGTATCAAAAATATTCAGAGCACCTTCGCTTATAACATAACCAGTAAATAAGCCTCCTCCAAAAAGTATGGCTGTTATTATAATAGCTGACACTATGATTTTTGTGCTAAACGGTTTCCTAAAATCATTTTCTTCCGGCATGAGTATATTTCCTCTTCCTATTTAAAAAATTAACCTGTTAATACCACCTGTTTTTTACACCGGCAATTTCATAGATCAATGCGGCTGACCAGAACAATGTCAGGAACAATGGGAACACTAATAGGTATATGAAATAGCCTGGTTTATGATCACTTATCTTCTCTCCGGTTATATTAAAACTTTTGTATAGAGTATAACTTCCTATAATAAGACCCATTATTGGAAGAACAGGTAAGTTATAGATAAACATGAATAACAATTTTTCTAAAGCAAAATATTGAAATATTGCATCAAAACTCCAGTTAACGAGACTGAGTTGCCATATAAGTTTTGAGAAATTAAGTAAGTAGTATATTCCCCAGCTTGCTAGCAATATTATAACAGCTATTATTGATATGAAATTAAACGGCATGAAAAACAAACCAATGTTACCGTACTTTCTGTTAAAGAACATGTGTTTGTGTTTTATTGAATTTTTTATAGTGCCTCTATACCATCTTATTCTTTGTTTGAATAGCGGCTTAAGTTTTGATGGACAATATGTATAGCAAATGGCGTCTGTTGTACTGTCAATGCTGTATCCAGCAGTATGTATTTTTAGAGCCATATCCATATCTTCTGTGAGATTTCCAACCTCAAAACCACCAACTTCTTTTAAGATACTTTTCCTGTATAAAGAAAAAACACCAGGTGTTACATGTATAGAATCCATAGCACCCATTATTTTTCTAAGGAAAACATTCAATGAATATTCTGCAAACTGTAATTTTTCCAATATATTGTTTGTTTTGCGAACCTTGAATGCAGGTGTTACAGCTCCTATTTTTGGGTTCTCTAAAACTGATATCATTTTTTTAAGAGCATCCGGGCTAACAAGAGAATCAGCATCAAGGCACGCTATCAAATCACCTTTTGCCATATCTATAGTTCTGTTAAGAGAGTAGGCCTTGCCCATATTCTTGTTATTGTTTACCATTCTAATCAGGCCTCTTTCCAAAAAACTTTCTCCTATTTTTTTTGTATTGTCTGTGGAACAATCATTGATAAGAATAATATCGAGAAGATTCTTTGGATAATCTATGTTGAGTGCAGATTCTATTGATTCCTTTATTGTATCTTCTTCGTTGTACGCTGGAATTATTATAGAAACTAATGGCAGAATCTTAGGAACATTGGTGGTTTTCATCTTTTTTCTGTTTTCCAATAAAACCAATAACCATACAACTGCCATAAACGTAAATATTACCCATCCAAAGTATCCTAATATTGAGATAAGACTCATTATAATCACTAGTTAATTTTCTTAATTGAAGCTTTAAACCATTTTAGCCATTCATCATAAACTTTCTCTGGTTCTGAGAAGCCCACTTCCTTCCTTACGCTTTCTTGCAGAGTATGAAACATAGAATTTGATCTCACCATCCAATCAGCTTCCATAATCTCTGGTTTATTGAGTTTATCAGACATTGTGACAATAGCCTCCTTTATTCTGCCTCTTAATTTTATATTTTCCCAGACGGCATCCCAGTTACCACTCCACTCTTTTACATATGATGATATCCTATTTAATATTTCAGATTCACCGTTCACCAAAGTATCTGTCGGTTTTAGTTTATCTTCTTTTCCTGAATATTGCATTAAGTTAACAAAACCACCTTCTTTAAGAGGATCTTCTTCCCATTCTTTTCTAACCTCTGTTATTTCAGTCATTCTTCTAAACCTATGCAGACCATCAGCGGAACGAAGCATTTTGCATATAGGAATTATATCAGTTGCTTTGAATGATGTTTTTGGAACTCCTAAATCATTAACAACTCTATCATACACACCATAAGCAGATTCACCATGAATTGTACCTGCAACTACATTAGAAAGCGCACCAATTCTCATTGCTTCGTATAATGCTTTGGCTTCAGTACTGCGCACTTCACCGATTATCAATGCAGAGTCACCAAGCCTCAAGGCTGTTCTCAATGCTTCATCAGCAGGCATCTCTGTTTCCACTCTTGTAATAACAGAACGAGACTTCAAACGCTCTATGTTATATTCTAATTCCATGAGTTGATCAACAGGAAGCTCGAGTGTATCTTCTATTGTCAATATCCTAGTTTTTGGTAATATTTCAAGCATTAAAGAGCCCAGCATAGATGTTTTACCAGAAGATCTGCCGCCAGCCACTAGAATTGACACTGAACCATCTACTAGGAATGACATTAAACCTGCTGCAAGAGGAGTCATCATCTTGTTTTTTACGAACAGTGGCAGTGTCCATGGTTTGTCTCTGTGCCTTCTTATGGCAAAACCTAGTCCATAAGGAGACAGTGTTCTTGTTATAACAGCAAACCTTGCACTACCACCAGGAACATCAATATTTGTATCTAAAACAGGATTAGCTTCATCTAGCGGTCTGCCAGACTGTATCCTTAGCCTTGTTGCCCAAGCTTCTGCATCTTCGTTTGTTGGTATAAGATTAGTTTTACATTCTTCCCATGTTTCATGGAATATTAGAATAGGCTGCCTATCTATTGGAGAATTTATGTAAAGATCTTGTATGTTTTTATCTGCTAACAGAACTTCAAGAACACCAAGACCAGTTGTGTAACGTGCAAGAATATTAGTTAGTTGTTCAAGCTCCTTTGGTTTTAATTCGATGCCCATTCTTCTTGATGTTTCCCTTATCACGTCCCTTCCTATATTCTGAAACATCTCCCTAACTTTTGTGGATTTTACAAATTCTATTGTTTTAGGCCTGTGTACAGTCATGTACCTTCTAGCAGCATCCAAGATACTATACTTAGTTTCACTTAATGCGAATTCCGGTGGTATTACATGATAGATGCAGTCAGTACTGTCAGGCATTTTGAATATCTCTACCTGCATGTCTCCAACATTATATCTATCCAATGATCTTGCACCTTCAGGCACTGTTAGCATGTATCTAGTAAGCATGAAGTTAGGTTTTATTGACGATGAAAATATATCCCTGTACAAACTTCTATCACCAAGGTGATAGCCAGCCAATTTGTCTGCAACCATCCTTATGATCTTGGTTTTTTCCAACATTTTCATTATTGGCTCTAAAATGTCTCTTTTATACAGAAAATAACATCTATGTTCATTCCTGTTTTTAGCTTCTCTTATTTTTATCTTAATATCTCTTACGTCTCTCCTTATTTCTACATAAGCTCCTATAGGATCCCTTCTAAGCAGATTGAAAACAACATACTGTAATCTCGAGTTGAGTTCAGACGAATAATGGGTGTACTTATCGTTAATAAATATTTCATGTGAGAGAAGTGGACCCTTTGTTATTTCATTCAATGTGATTGCTATTTGCATCAACATAGATGTCTGTTCTGGTCCGTATTCATATTCCCTATCTTTAACTAATACAATAGAATTAATTTTCTTTATTTCTATCAGTTTATCAACAGCAGTCGCCATGCATTCTTCAAAGTCTTCAAGAGAAGCTCCGTATATAGAGCCAATATAGTTTATCTTGAGTTGCATCTTGTCTTCATTATATTCGTAAGTAGGAGCAGATTTAGTGGCCATGTTAATTTATTAGTTTTAGTAAATAAATCCCTCAAGTTTATTTAATCATTAACTAAATAATAAATATGCCTGATGGATATGCAAAAAGAGGTTTGCGCGACATATTGAACGAACTCATAGAGAGAACAAACTCTATCATAATGAGGCTCAGAATAGTTGAGCAGAGAAACAATACATCAATGGTTAAAATGGATTCACTGCAGACTGACGCACTTGAACAAATAAAAGAGTCGAAAACGTTTATCAAAAACTTTGAAAATAGAATGAAAAAATACGAAGAAACAATGATACAAATGGAAACAATGATAAAGAATATATCTAAAAAAATAAACAGGTCCGTAACTAAGAATGAGATCAAGGGTTTGGAGCAATCAATTAAATTATATAACCCAGTAACGTCACAGTTTGTTACAAAAAGAGAGCTCAATCAAGCTCTGAAAGATATTGGTGGGAGCAAATGATTAATTTTTCAAGAAAAAAGAAAAAGCAAAAAATACCTGTTCGCAAGGCAGCTGAACTTGCTGCTAAGGGTTTTTCAGAATCTGATATAATAAACATACTCCATGAAGAGGGATATGGACCTCTTATAGTAGATAAAGCTTTGAGAGAGGCAATGAAAAGAGAAGCTGGCAGAAGACCAAATTTACCTCACGTAAAGAAATTGCCTTCTTTAACTGAAGATGAACTACCTGATTTAAGAGATGAACGTAAAAGCAGGCATGATTTTGAGAGAAAAAGAAAGGAAGACGTACCAGAATTACCACGAATACCAGGCGAACCTGGCTATGAAGAAGTTGAAATCAAAGAACCGCCGTCAAGAAGCATAGAAGATTTTAGAGAAGAACGAAGATTACCAAGAAGGCTGTCAGAACGTTCACAGCAGGAAAGATTTGAAGAACCGAAAAGACCTGTCGATGAATCAGAGAAAGAAATAATAGAAGAGCTGGTTGAAACAGTTATAGAAGAAAAATGGGACTCTGTAAAAACAAAACTGGATGTATTCGAGAAACGTTTTGAAAAAATAGAGAAAAAACTAGGCACAATAAAAGAGGGCGTAGAAAATACAGAACACACTGAATCAGACAAGCTGGAAAAAATCTCAGACAGAGTAGAAAGGCATGAAGAGTCTGTCTCTTCAATAAACGAAAAGATGGATTCAATGGAAGAGGTTATCAAGAACTCTTTGACGCCGATGATGGAGTCATTGAGATCACTTTCTGATACTATTAGAGAAATGAAGAAGAAAAATTAGATTATTTATATCCCCTAAAATTGACAAAGATAAAATAAAAAAATTACTTAGGTTTTAGGTGCTGGTTTATCTCCTCCATCTCCTTTTCCTAACCAGAAGACGGCTGCTGCTATTATTGCTATGAAGAATAGTGCTGTCCAAAGATCAGATGACATTGACCAGCCAGGAACTGTTATGAAGTTGCCTGCACCTGCTCCAAAGAATATCAATATTGCTATTAAAATTATTGCGAATATCCAAACCCATTTTGAGTATTCTCCTTCAAACAATTTTTTGTATTCAAATCCAGTCAAGCTGAAGAATATTATTATGAACAGTAAACCGGATAATACCAGCAAGCCCATTCCTGTAAGACTTGCAAAGAATGTTACTATTCCTGGATTCCAGCTTGCAAAAAGCATTACAAAAAACGATAATATTATTGATACAAGCCCTATTGCGGATTTAGGAAACACTTCTCCAAGACCCTTTTGCATTATTCCATATATGAATGCTAGTGAAAGCAGGAAAGGAAACAGATACAAAAAGAAGCCCATGTTTTGCATGTTATTTACTATGCTTGGAAGACCTCCTCCCAACTGAAATAAAATCATGTCCATATTATTTTATTATAGAAACAACCTTATAAATGTTCAAAAATTATTTCTTTCTTAGTCCGCGGGATTTGTTTCCTGCGGATGTCAGACCACGTTCTGCGCGCTTAGTGTGCTGTTTTTCTGCTATCCAGCGTATTTTTTTATCTTTCTTTATCTGGCCATGGCTAGGATCAACAAGAATGCATTCAAACCAAATATGCTTTCCATCCTTAGCTAACCAGTATGAATTAAGAACTTCCATGTTAGGGAATTTTTTTGAAACCTTTTGTTCAGCAACAACCTGTTTTGACTTGTCCAATGAAAAGAAACGACCGCGTGCTTTAGGCCTTCTACCGCCTGCAAATTTAGGTCTTTTTCTGCGACCTTTAACAACTCTTACACGTACAACAACAAAACCCTGTTTTGCTCTATAACCAAGAGATCTTGCTCTATCTAAACGTGTTGGATTTTCTAGACGTTTTATCACAGGCTCTTTTCTAATTTCAATGAGCCTCTTTTTCCAGGCCTCTCCTAAATTCTCTTTTGGTTTTTTCCAAAGATCTCTTATATTTTTATACGCACTCATATTACGCCTCTTAACGATTAGGGGGTATAAATAAGTATTAAAAGCTTGTGGTTAATACATATTTACTCAAATATAACAATATAAACACACGTGTTTATAAATTAGCATACAGGGGAGTGATATACATGCACGCTGCAATAAAAGTTTTAGTTGGTTTGATAATGATTGTAATAGGTCTTGGTATGTTCGCAGACGAAATTGCACCTGTAATACCTTACTATCAATCTCGTGCAATCACACATTTCTTCATAGTATTCGAAGGATTAATACCAATATTCTTGATACTTATTGGTCTTTTCGTTGTGTGGTTAGAGGTTGATGAACTAAAGGCACAGAAGGAATTAAGTCGTGAAGAAGCCAAACCTGAACCAAAAAAGGAAGAAAAAGAAGATAAAAAGGAAGAGAAGAAATA
>Ga0180009_10005677_pt1 | contig 13312 bp, 14 predicted proteins | sample OS_PC_MetaG_FD_123537 | JGI IMG/M metagenome (GOLD analysis project Ga0180009, IMG submission 123537) | Groundwater microbial communities from the Aspo Hard Rock Laboratory (HRL) deep subsurface site, Sweden - OS_PC_MetaG | ecosystem: Environmental > Aquatic > Deep subsurface > Groundwater... | reverse complement strand
CGGCGCGCTGCCGCGGCCCGACGTGCTTATCGTCGCGCGGGGCGGCGGCTCGATCGAGGATCTGTGGTCGTTCAACGAGGAGATCGTGGTGCGCGCCGCGGCGGCAAGCGAGATCCCGCTCATTTCGGCGGTGGGCCACGAGACGGATACGACGCTGATCGACTTCGCCGCCGACCGCCGCGCGCCGACACCGACAGCGGCCGCCGAAATGGCGGTGCCGGTGCGGGGCGACCTCATCGCCGATGTGAGGGACAAGGGCACGCGGCTCATGCGAGGCGAGGCGAGGCTCGTCGAGGATTGCCGCACGCGGCTTGCAGGGCTCGCACGCGGCCTGCCGAAGCTTGCCGATCTCGTCGCGCTGCCGCGCCAGCGATTCGACAACGCAGCCGACAAGCTCGGCCGCGCGCTCATCCGCGCAACGGAGGTGAAGGGCGCCGCCTTCCACCGTATCGAGGGCAGGCTTTCCGACCGACCGATCCGGCAGAAGATCGCGGCCGAGCGCAAGGCGCTGCCGCAGCTTCTGGAACGGCTGTCGCGGGCGGAGACACGCCATCTCGGCGACCTCGCGCGCCGCCTCGACGGCACGGGAAAGCTGCTGGAAAGCTACTCCTATCATGGCGTGCTGAAGCGCGGCTACGCCGTGGTGCGCGATGCGGAAGGCAAGCCGGTACGCATGGCGGCGGGGCAGAACGCGGGCGACGCGCTCGACATCGAATTCGCCGACGGACGCCTCGGCGCCGTCGTGGCGCCCGGCGGCGCGCCGAAGCCGCAGGCGAAGAAGGCGGCGAAGAAGGTTGAGGGAAAGCAAGGATCACTTCTCTAGATCGTCATTGCGAGCGACTGGAAGGAGCGAAGCAGTCCAGGGGCGGCGGCCACGGAGCAAGCGGCCCCTGGACTGCTTCGTCGGCTTCGCCTCCTCGCAATGACGGAAGTGTTGGTTTTGCGCGAGGAAGGGGGCTGCGCTAAGATGCCCCAAAAGAGGTTATGCGTATGAACAGGATCGACACGGCAGGCAGCGGCGAAGCGGAACTCGTCTATGGCGACGGGGAATTCCATATCGTGCGGCCGGGCGCCTATGTGACATGCGCGGTGACGGGCGCGCGTATTCCGCTCGACGAACTGCGCTACTGGAATGTCGACCTGCAGGAGCCTTACGCGACGCCGGAAGCCTCGCTGAAGCGCATGCACGAAAAGGGAATGGCCGGCTGATGCGCGCCCGCAAGCGCCTCCTCGGGTTTCTCGCAAGCTTCCTTCTTCTTTCCGTTCCGGCATTTGCAGACACGCTCGACCTTTCCGGCAATATGGTGCAGGGCGGGCTCGCGATCGGCCGCACCGTGCCGGGCGCGAAGGTCTCGCTCGACGGCATGATGCTCGACGTGGACGCGGACGGCGTTTTCGCCATCGGCTTCGACCGCGACCGGAAACCTGATGCGACGCTGCGTGTCGTCTATCCGGATGGTGGCACGGAGACGCGGGCGCTCGCCATCGAGCCGCGCGAATGGCAGATCCAGCGCGTCGAGGGCGTACCGCAGAAATATGTCTCGCCGCCGCCCGAGGCGATGGCGGCGATTGCGCGGGCGACGAAGCTGAAGGAGGAGGCGCGCAAGACGCGCGCCGGGGGAAGCCGGTTCGCGGAAGGCTTTATCTGGCCGGCGACGGGGCCGATCTCCGGCGTCTTCGGCTCGCAGCGTTATTACAATGGCGAACCGCGCCGCCCGCATTACGGCGTCGATGTCGCGGCACCGACAGGCACACCGGTCCGCGCGCCCGCGGGCGGCGTGGTGACACTCGCCGAACCGGACATGTATTTCGAGGGCGGGCTCGTCTTTCTCGATCACGGTCAGGGCGTGACGACACTCACCATGCATATGAGCCGGATCGATGTGAAGACGGGCGACCGGGTCGAGCAGGGCGACATCATCGGCGCGGTCGGCGGCACGGGCCGCGCGACAGGACCGCATCTCCATTGGGGCGTCTACTGGCGCGGCGCCTGGCTCGATCCGCAACTGCTCGTGGGGCCGATGCCGGAGGAGACGGCGGCAACCGGCGGAAACTAGCGCACGCGCCTAGAACGGGAGCCGGGAGATCGGTATGTCGACCTTCTCGACGATCCGATTGCCCGACATTTCGTCGTCAATCCATATGGTGACGCTGGTCCATTTATCGTTGTGGATTCTCTTCATGCCGTGTTCGAAGTGAACGACATAGGAAGCGCCCGGCGTTACATCGAGCAGCACAGGAAAGACGGCACTGCCTCCACCCGATCTGATACCGATACCGAAAGCACGCAAACCGGCCTTTATCCTGTAAGAGGCGGTGTAGTCCGGTGCAAGTGAAGCAAACAGCGTCTGCTGACGCATTGGTACATAGACGCCATCGATCGAAAGGACGTGGGCGGAGAAAGCATCCAATCCACCTGATTCTTCTGTACCTCGAATAGAAGCCAGATTCTCACCGGCTGGTTCCGTGTAGTACGTCTGCGCCTTGTCGATGAGGTCCGGTGTCTTGGATACAACCGTTTCACCCGTCGCTTCGTCCAGTATGTAGACGAAATTTGGAAACCTGCTGTCGATGATATTGTCCATCGTCCATCCGCCGTCTTCCTGAAGGACGATATATTTTGCTCCAGGTTTGACGTCGAGGCGAACGGCGACTGGCATACGCTTGTTTCCCCGCCAGTACCCGACGACAAGCGAATGAGGGCCGGGTGCAAGTGGTATGGCTTTGGTGACATCGGGTGTCACTTCGAGCAGGCCATCGACCGCCGCAACGAAGGTCGCTCGTGAGGTCTTTCCAAAGAAAGTGCCCTCTTGATAGGTACCCCGGATCGTGGCGTGCCCGGCGACATGCTCGGTCGCCGTGTCGTAGATCCGCAGATTGGCTTCCGGATACTCGCTCGCCGGCTTCACGCAACCGGTCATGACAACGGCGAAGGCGGATAACACCAAAAGGTGGATGAGTTTCATGGCTTCCCCAGCTCCAGCTATTCCCTCCGACGAGCTTATCGGGCGGAACGAAGCTTACAAGGCCTCACGCACCCCGGCGCCGCCTTGTTTGCCTCTGTTTCGTCCAGCGATTGTGGAGCCAGAGCCATTCATGCGGGCGTTCGCGGATGCGCGCCTCGAGGAAATCGTTGAGCTCCTGGGTGATGCGCATGACATCCTCGAAGGCATCGGCGCCGGGCTTCGGCGTGATCGGATCGTAGACGGTGACGCGGAAAGTCGCGCCCTTCACACGCTCGACGCAGGCGGGAAATACCGGCGCATTGTAGCGCACGGCAAGCCCCGCCGGTGCACCGGTCGTCATGGCGGGGTGACCGAAGAGCCTCGCCTCGATGCCGTCATTCATCTTCTGGTCGACGAGCATGGCGATGAACTTGTCCTCGCGCAGAAGCTTCACGAGCGTGCGGGCACCGGGGCCGCCCTTCGGCACCTGCACCGCCCGCGTGACGCGCTCGCGCAGGCCGATCATCCATTCATTGACGTATGGATTGTTCGCATGCCGATAGACTTCGCCGCCCTCCAGGTTCTCGAACTGCATCGCGACGGGAAGAATTTCCCAGTTTGCGAAGTGGCCTGAGATGACGATGCCGCCATTATCCGACGCGGCCAGCGCGCGTAGCGTTTCCGCCTGCGCGACGTCGATGCGGTGGCGTTCCTCCGGCTTCGCGAAGATCTCGAGATGCGCGTATTCGGCAATGGTGCGGCCGAGATTGTCCCACATGCCGGTGACGACGCGCTCGCGCTCCTCGCGCGTGAGCTCCGGCAGGGCAAGGGCGATGTTGTCGCGCGCCCGGTTTGTAAAGGGCAGGCGCATGCCGATGTTACGTCCGATCCATCCGCCGACGTCGGAGGCGCGGTCGACATTCATCGCGCCGAAGAAGGCAAGCGTTGCCCTCAGCGCGGCATATTCGAGGAGATGTATGAAGGTGCCTTTGCGGGCCATACCCTTGAATCGGCTCTTGTCGTTGTACCAAACAGCGGGAGGCTTATAGCAGCTTCAACGCCATCTGGCGCGTGTGACGGCATCGAAGATCTGGGCCATGAGCCCGTCGATGTCGCCGACGAGCGCGCGGACGGGCAGGACGGCAGCGGCGGCCGCAAGGCGCGCGCGGGCGCTCGCGGCGGGCACATGCGTGAGCCGGGCCGCGTCCTTCTCCGTGGTGACGAGACGGGCACCGAGTTCGCGGGCACGGACAAGCAGGCCGAGCGCATCGCTCTCCCGGAAGACATGATGGTCGGGAAACGGAACGGTATCGGCGAGTTCGACACGCATCTCCCGCAGCGTCGTGAAGAATTTTTCGGGCCGCCCGATGCCCGCGAAGGCGAGATAGGGCCCCTCGCCGAAACCGGCCGGCGCGGCAGGACGCACAATCGCATTGAAGACGGGCGTGCCGCGCGCCCGCGCCCGCGCGGCGATACCGTCGCCCGCGTGACCTCTTCCCGTGAGGACGAGCGCATTGGCCCGCGAGAGCGCATCCGCCACGTTTTCCCGGAGCGGCCCGGCGGGAATGAGGCGCCCGTTGCCGAGCCCCGTCGCGGCATCGACAACGAGGATCGAGAAGTCCTTGGCGAGAGACGGGTTCTGGAAGCCGTCATCCATGAGGATGAGGCCGGCGCCGCCGCGCACCGCCGCCGCCGCCCCTTCGGGCCGGTTCGCGGCGACCCATGCCGGCGCCGCCGCCGCAAGCAGCAGCGGCTCGTCGCCGACATCCTCCGCACTGTGATGAGCGAGATCGACGCGGATCGGCCCCGTTTCGCGGCCGCCATAGCCGCGCGTCAGGAAATGAACCTTTTCACGGCGCGCAATGAGCCGCTCGGCGAGCGTGAGGGCGAGCGGCGTCTTGCCGGTGCCTCCCGCCGTGATGTTGCCGATGCAGATGACCGGAACGGCGGCGCGCTCGGGCTTCGTGCTCGCGCGGCGCATGCGGCCCGCGAGGCCATAGAGAAATCCGGCCGGCGAAAGAAGCCTCGCGGCGAGCGGCGTCGAACCGCGGCGGATCGGATACCAGAAGCCCGGTTCACGCATGGTGGGCCACCCCTTCTCCGCTCGCGGGAAGGAGGGCGATGAGCGCGGCAAGCGTGCGATCCGTCGCGCCGCTGTCCTCGCTTGCAAACCGCATCGCCGCGGCGCCCATGCGCTTGCGCTCCGTTTCGTCGTCAAGGAGGCGGCGGACCGCGGCGGCAAGCTCCGCGGCATCCGCGACGCGCAGCATGCCGCCCGCGTCCTCGAAACCGGCAAAGGCTTCCGCGAAGTTGAAATCGGAGGGACCGGCGAGAAGCGCACAGCCGAAGCGCGCTGCCTCGAACGGATTGTGGCCGCCCGTTTCGTCGAAAGTCCCGCCGACGAAAACGACGCCCGACAAGGAGTAGAAGAGGCCGAGTTCGCCGAGCGTGTCGGCCAGATAGATTTGGGTGGCGGGAGTAATCGCCTCGCCTGCCGAACGCCGCGCGACGGCAAGGTCCATGGCGGCAAGGTTCGCCGCGATGGCGGAACCGCGCGCGGGATGGCGCGGCACGACGATGGTGAGGAGGCCGGGACGCACGCCAGCGAGGGCTGCGTGAACCTCGCCCGCGACGCATTCCTCACCCTCATGCGTGTTGGTCGCGACCCAGACGGGACGCGCACCGATCGCCGCTTCGAGGCGTGCCAGTTCCGTCTCGTCGCGCGCAAGCATCGGCGCATCGTGCTTCAGATTGCCGGGCTCGAGGACCCGTTCCGCGCCAAGCTCGCGCAGCCGCGCGGCGGAGGCGCGGTCCTGCGCCATGATGAGGCTGAAGCGCGACAGGAGGCCGGCAATGAAGGCGGGCGCGTGCCGCCAGTTATGCGCGGAACGTGCCGTGATGCGCGCATTGACGAGGGCGAGCGGAATGCCGCGCCGGTGCGCCGCCATGATGAGGTTCGGCCAGAATTCGGATTCGATCCAGACCGCCAGATCGGGACGCCAGTGATCGAGAAAGCGCGCGCAATAGTCGGGATGATCGAGCGGTACATATTGATGGAAGGCGCCGGCGGGCAGCCGCTCCGCCATGAGCGTGGCGGAGGTGACGGTGCCGGTGGTGACGAGGATGTGCAGCCCTGGCACGGCGGCGAGAAGGCGGCTCACAAGCGGCAGCACGGAGAGGGATTCGCCGACGCTCGCACCATGCAGCCAGACAAGCGGGCCTTGCGGGCGCGGCCGCGAGGCGACCCCGAAGCGCTCGGAGAGGCGCGCCGGGTCTTCCTTGCCGCGCGCCTCGCGGCGGCGCAGAAGAAGCGGCACGAGCGGCGCGACGGCGCGCGTCATCGTCCGGTAGAGGAAAAGGCCGGCAGAGGGTGCCTTTGCCGTCATATCGGAAAACACCCGCTCAATGCGCCACCGCTCCCTCGTCGCGGCTGCGGGGAGCACGGCCGACGATCTCCTCGGCTTCGCGCGCGACGGAATTGAGCCCCTCTTCGACGCGAAGGCGAGCGGCTTCGATTTCCTCCGGTGTCGCGTCGCGCGCCACATAGATCGGTTCGCCCCAGACAAGCGCGCCGCGCGAGAAGGGGAGGTTGATGGTGAACCGATCCCAGTTGTCGAGCTGAATGCGCGCTCTGGTCGTCGCCGCGACGGGAACGATGGGATGACCGGAAAGCCGCGCCAGCATGACGATGCCTTCGCCCGCGCGGCGGGCGGGCCCCGGCGGCAGGTCGGCGGTGAGGCCGATCGAAATATTCTCGCCGAGCGCCCGCACCATGGCGCGCAGCGCGCCGGCGCCGCCCTTGCCCTTCTGCTTGTGGACGCGCTCCTCGCCCTTGGGCACGCCAGCACCGCGAATGGTGCCGACGCCGAGAAAATGCATCACGCCGGCAACGATTTCGCCATCGCCATGTTTCGAAACGAGAATGCGCATTTCGCGCCAGTTGTGCCAGAAAGTCGGCAGGATCATGTTCTGACCATGCCAGGTGGCGGCGACGAAAGGCCGGTCTTCCGCCCAGAAGCGCGCGGCGATGTCGCCACGTCGAATCTCGAAGCGGCCGGTGCGCCGCACGAGCCGGATGAAAAGCGCGATCGTCCACGCAACCAGTGTTGTGAGTGTTTCGTTCTTTTTTCGGGTCTTGCCGCCAGCCATGAGTGCCTACTCTCCCGCGACCGCTGACTGGGACGCACTTTCCGGCGCCGCATCCGGCTCTTCGATGAATTGCGAACGCGACAGGTCGGCATAGAGGCCGCCATGAGCGACGAGTTCCGCGTGACTGCCGCGCTCCACCACCCGGCCTTCGTCGATCACGCAGATCGTGTTCGCATGCTTGATGGTCGAAAGACGATGCGCGATGACGAGCGTCGTGCGGCCTTCCATGAGCCGCGACAGCGCGTTCTGCACCTGTATTTCGGATGCGGTGTCGAGCGAGGAGGTCGCCTCGTCGAGCAGCAGGATGGCGGCGTTCTTCAACATGGCGCGCGCAATGGCGATGCGCTGGCGCTGGCCGCCGGAAAGCTTGAAGCCGGCCTCGCCGACAAGCGTGCCGTAACCTTTGGGCAGCGCCGCGATGAACTCATGCGCGGCCGCATTGCGTGCGGCCTCCTCGATTTCGGCATCGGTGGCGCCGGGCGAGCCATAGGCGATGTTGGCGCGGATCGTGTCGTCGAAGAGGAACGGTTCCTGCGTGACGAGCGAGCTTGCGGCGCGGAGCGAACTCAGCGTGACGTCGCGCACGTCCTGCCCGTCGATGAGAACGCGGCCGGAGGTGGGATCGTAGAAACGCGGCACGAGATTGAGGATCGTGCTCTTGCCGGCGCCGGAAGGGCCGACAAGCGCGACCGTGTGGCCCTTCGGTATGTCGATGTCGATGCCGTTGAGCGCGGGCGTGCCGTCGCCATAATGGAAGTGGACATTCTCGAAGCGGATCGCGCCATCCTCGATGTCGAGCGGCTTCGCGTCTTCGGGCGCCGCAATCGTCGGCTCGATGTCGAGAATGGGGAAGATGCGCGCGGCGGCCGCCACGCCTTCATGCATCAGCGTCTGCGTGTTGGCGAGCTTCTTGAGCGGCTCATAGGCGAGCAGCATGGCGGAGAGAAAGCCGCCGAGATCGCCGATGGTGAGGAAGCCCGTCTGCACACTGCGGCCGCCGAAATAGATGACCGCGGCGACGCCGATGCCGGACAGCATGCCCGTGACCGGGCTCGCCATGCTGCGCGCCTTGATGGCTTTCATCGCATTATGGCGCACGCGTTCGATGGTGCGCGAGGCGCGCGCGCTCTCGGTCGTTTCCTGGTCGTAGGCCTTGACGACGCGGATGCCCTTGAGCGCCTCGGAGATGACGGCAGTCAGGTCGCCCGAACCTTCCATGTTGAGCTTCGCGGCCTTGCGCGTGCGCCGTCCGAGCTGACGGACGACGAGGCCGACGACGGGAATGACCGCGGCGCCCATCAGCGCAAGCTTCCAGTTGAGCCAGAACATGGCGCCGACAAGGGCAACGACGGTAAGAAGGTTCTGCCCGAAGTCGATCACCGAGGTGGTGACGGTGTCCCGCACGCGGTTCGCGTCGTAGAGAAACCCTGAAATGAAGCGGCCCGAATGGGTATTCGACACCCAGGCGAGGTCGGCATGCATGATCCGGGCGAACATGCGCTTCTGGACGGAGGCGACGATGTGCTGGCCGATCGTCGCCATGTTGATGCGCGAGATATAGGTCGCGATGGCCTGAACGGTGGTGGCGACGATGGCGCCGGCCGAGACGAGGAGCAGCATCCAGACATCCGTGCCGACGATATTGTCGAGGGCGAACTTGATGAGCACGGGCACGGCGCCGGTCGCGCCCGCGACCACGATGCTTGCGAGAAGTGCGATGACGGCCGTGCGCCAGTGCGGCTTCAGATATTCCCGCGCCATGCGGGCGATGACATCCCCCATGCCGATCTCGGTCACCGGCAGCGGCGGCACGGAATCGGGGCGGGGCGTCTCCCCCGCTCTGTTTCGATGGGGGTTGGCGTCGGTCGTCTTGCTCGGCATTCTGGCCTGTCTCTGTGGGGCGCGCCCGGACGGCGCCGCCCTGTTCGGCGGGCCCCAGTTCAGCGGCCCCCAGTTCAGCGGGATTGCGCGGACAATATCACGGGTGAGGCCCTCCCGCCATAAAGCGGCGAAATGGTAAACGCTTCATCCCGTTGGCATTTTCGGGCCGTCAGCGGTTCAGCACCGCGATCCCCATGTTGAGATAGGTGGCAAAGAGCGCCCATGCCAGATAAGGCAGGAGGAGAGCGGCCGCAAGGCGGCTGTAGCTGGCGAAAACCACCACCGTGCCGAGCACGGCCAGATCGAGGAAAACGATCTCGACGGCGGCGAGCAGCGGGTTCTGGAGGCCGAAAAAGAGGATGCTCCAGGCAAGGTTGAGCGAGAGCTGGGCGCCGAAGATCGCGAGCGGCAGACCGGAGCGGTCGAAGCTGCCGGTCGTCCGCCAGATGAGCCAGGCCGAAATCGCCATCAGGAAATAGAGGAAATTCCAGACGACGGGAAAGACCCAGGAGGCCGGCGTGAGCGGCGGCTTGATGAGCGTCTGATACCAGTCGCCGACGCTCGTCGCCGTGACGGCGCCACCCGCGGCCCCGACGAGGAAGACGACACCCAGAAAGGCGAAGAGATAGAGAAAGGAGACAAGGGCGCTCGCGCCGCCCGGCGGTTGGCTGTCGCTGGAATCCTCAGTGCTCATGCTGTCCATCTTGTTCTTCTTGTTCAGGGTCCATGAGCCGGTGCAAATGGACGATGAAGTAGCGCATATGCGCATTGTCGACGGTGCGCTGCGCCGCCGCCTTCCATGCCTTGTGAGCGTCTGCATAACCGGGGAAGATGCCGACGATGTCGAGCTTCGACACGTCCTTGAAATCCTGCGTATCGAGATGCGTGAGTTCGCCCCCGAAGACGAGATGAAGAAGCTGTTTAGCCATGATTTCTCCCGCTGGACATATGCTGCCCTGCTGAAAACCCTAGCATGATGTGGCGCGCACGCGAAGATCAGGAACGGCGCGGCGGCAGCTCGAGCCGGCCCACTTTCTCGAACAGCGCGTCGTAGAGCGCCGGCCCGGCGGCGAGAAGGCTCGGATGACGGGTAGAAGCGCGGTTGTAGAAGAAGGGCGTGCCGTCATGGGCCGTCATGCGCCCGCCCGCTTCGTGCAGGATGAGGTCGGCGGCGGCGAGATCCCAGTCGCTCTTGCCATTGAGGGCGAGCGTCGCGTCCGCATGGCCGCTGGCGACGAGCGCGATCCGGTAGGCGACGGAATTGCGGTCGGAGATGTCCATGTCCGGCCACGGCTCCGGCCAGGCCGGATGCTTGAACATGGGCGCGAAAGCGATCATCCGGCAGCCCTCGATCCGGCTGCGATCGCCGACATGGATCGGGCGGCCATTGAGCCGTGCGCCCTTGCCCGCCTCGGCTTCGAAGAATTCATCGGTTGCAGGGTTGAAAAGGACAGCGAGCACCGGCCGTCCGTTTTCGACAAGCGCCACCGAAATCACGAAGTGAGGGTGGCCCTTGGCGAAGGCGCGGGTGCCGTCGATCGGATCGACGACCCAGACGAGCGGTTGAGTGAGCCGCGAGCTGTCGTCCTCGGTCTCTTCCGAAAGCCAGCCGTAATCCGGCCGCGCCACCGCAAGACGGGCGTGCAGAAGCTCGTTCACTTCGATGTCGGCTTCGGTAACCGGCGTGTTGTCATGCGCCTTCGACCATTGCTTGTGGTCGGTCCGGTAAAAGCGCATGGCGAGCGCGCCCGCCGCGCGCACCGTCTCCTTGAGGAGGGCAAAATCGGCGGCCCGTGCCTCAGCTTCCGGCAACGGTCATGCCCTCGACGCGGATGGTTGGGGCATTCGTGCCGTAGCGGAATTCGAGATCGTCCGCAGGCGTCATGTTGACGAACATGTCCCGGAGATTGCCCGCGACCGTGATCTCGCTCACCGGATAGGCGATCTCGCCATTCTCGATCCAGAAGCCCGAGGCGCCGCGGCTGTAATCGCCGGTGACGCCATTGATGCCCATGCCGATCAACTCGGTGACATAGAGCCCCTGTTTGATGCCGGCGATGAGTTCCTTCACGGAGAGGCAGCCCGCTTCCATGTAGAGATTGGTTGTGGAGGGCGAAGGCGGACCGCCCGTGCCGCGCGCGGCATGGCCCGTGGTCTGGAGGCCGAGCTGGCGCGCCGTCGCCGTGTCCAGCAGCCAGGTCGTCAGCACACCATCCTCAATGAGATGCGTGCGGCGGTTCTTCACGCCTTCACCGTCAAAGGGTTTGGACCGCAAGCCGCGCCTCATATGCGGGTCGTCGACGATGGCGATGCCCTTTGCAAAGACGGGCTTGCCCATCTCCTTTTTAAGGAAGCTCGTGCCGCGCGTAATGGCACTTCCGGAGATCGCGCTCGCGAAATGGCCGACAAGCCCGCCCGAGACGCGCGGATCGTAGACGATGGGAACGGATTGCGACTTCACCTTGCGCGGGTTGAGGCGGCGCACCGCCTTCTCGCCCGCGCGGCGGCCGACGGCCGTCGCGTTTTCGAGATCGGCCGCGTGGCGTTTGGACGAAAACTCGTAGTCACGCTCCATCGTCGTGCCTTCGCCCGCGAGGACGGAGCAGGAGAAGGAGGAAGAGGTGCCTGCATAGGCACCCGCGAAGCCGCCGCTCGTGACGAGCGCGACACCGGAGCGGCCGAAGCTCGCGCCCGCGCCGCTCGAATTGGTGACGCCCGGAACGGCGAGCGCCGCTTCTTCGGCTTCCGCCGCAACGGCAGCGAGATGTTCGGGGGAAGGCTGCGGCGTCCTGTCCTCGATGTCGAGGTCCGGCCAGTCGCGCGCCAGAAAACCGGGATCGGCGAGGCCGCACCAGGGATCGTCCGGCGCGACGCGGGCCATGGCGACGGCGCGCTCGATCATGGGGCCGAGCGCTGCTTCCGAAAGATCGGTGGAGGAGACGCTTGCCTGCTTCTGGCCGATGAAGACGCGAAGCCCGATATCGCGACCCTCCGAGCGCTCGACATCCTCCAGTTTGCCGAGGCGCCAGGAAACGCCGAGCGAGGTGCCTTCGAGGACGACCGCTTCCGCCGCCTCCGCGCCTGCTTTCCGCGCGCGCTCGACCAGCATGGCCGCGATGTCGAGTACGGTTTCGGCGGCAGGGGTGCTCATGAAGCGGTTCCGGTCATGGAGGTGTTATCAGACGAGCGCATACCACAGGCAGCCGATGCCGGCGACCAGCAGGGCGATCCAGGTGAGTAATGTGCCGACAAGACGCGGCGGCGTCGACTCGCCGGTACGCGAGACGCCGATCGCATGCAGGACGCGGCCGACGGTCAGCGCGAGGCCCACGATATGCATGACATAGATGGAGGCGCCGAGCACGTTCAGCACGACGAGGCCGATAAGCGCGATGGGTGTGTATTCGGCGTTCACGATATGCGCGCGGCTGGCGTTGTAGAGCGCTTCGTCGCTTCCCGTTCCGGTCGTGACCCTGGACCGCACGCGATTTGCCGAGACGCGATAGGCGAGGAAGAGATTGATGAGGATGTTGATCCCGGCATAGACGCCCAGAATGGGAAGCGAAGCTGAATAGAACATGGAGCCCTCTCGAGAAAGTTCAATTCGCCCGCCGCATGGCACTTGTCTGGTGCGCCGGAGCATGATTCGATTTGTAGCCGGGGCAAGCTAGCACGGGATTTCACACATGGCATCCGAACCGGCGATCGAGGTCCATATCGGCGATATCGTGACGGTCGCTGCGGACGCCATCGTGAACGCGGCGAACGAGCGGCTCGCACCGGGCGGTGGCGTCTGTGGAGCGATTTTCCGCGCCGCTGGAGCGGGCCTCGCGGAAGAATGCCGGGCCCATGGCGGCTGCCCGACGGGAGAGGCGCGGATCACCGGCGGCTACAACCTGCCCGCCAGATGGATCGTGCATGCGGTGGGGCCGGTCTGGCACGGCGGCGGCGAGGGCGAGGCCGAATTGCTGACGGGTTGCTATCGCAATGCTCTCGCCATTGCCTCGGACTATCGAATGAACTCGATTGCCTTTCCGGCGATCTCGACCGGCATATTCGGTTATCCGCCGGAAAAGGCGGCGAAGGCCGCCGTCGCTGCTTGCCGCGACCACATGAAGACGCACGACTACCCCAGACGCATTCTTCTCGTCGCCTTCGACGAGAAGCAGGCCGAGCCGTTGAAGGCGGCACTCACGGCAAGTTGAATCCATGCAGGCCTGCGCATCCGCTTTGCGGTTGTGAGGAAATGGATCGCGAGGCATGCTTGCGCGAGCTTGAGGAGGCCGGACCCGATGCAATGGCGTAATTCAGAGAGGCGTTTCGGGCTCGTCGCTCTT
>Ga0180009_10005676_pt1 | contig 13312 bp, 11 predicted proteins | sample OS_PC_MetaG_FD_123537 | JGI IMG/M metagenome (GOLD analysis project Ga0180009, IMG submission 123537) | Groundwater microbial communities from the Aspo Hard Rock Laboratory (HRL) deep subsurface site, Sweden - OS_PC_MetaG | ecosystem: Environmental > Aquatic > Deep subsurface > Groundwater... | reverse complement strand
TCGCACTACGGTTCGGACGGATCGAACCCCTGGGACCGCGTCAAGCGCACAGGCTACAAGCCGCGGCTTGCCGCCGAGAACGTCGGCACAGGACAGGTCAACTTTGCCGAAGTCATGCGCGGCTGGAAGGACAGCGACGGGCACAACAAGAACCTGCTGCTCGCGGATGCCAGCGAGGCCGGTCTAGCCCTCGTCAATGACCCGCGCACCGAGTTCAAGTCGTTCTGGACGCTGGTGCTCGCAAGCAGCATGTGAGTAAACGACGACGCCCGACCCGCGCGGCACTCCCGTCCGGCTACCGCTCACGCGCCACTTTGTTCCAGTCGCTCACGGCCACCGATGCGGTCGGCCCGCACCGACCCGCGTCGACGGCGCGAAAACGCCAAATAATCACGATAGGGCAGCCTTTCCGCTTGCCGCCAGCCTGTAAATTTTGCATATTCTCGCCATCAACTGGCAGGGGTCGTAAATTTTGCATGATTTTGCAGAAGCGTTCGGGATGGCCTTTGCGCTTGTCGCATCTGGCGATGGCGATCTCTATGAAATCATCGGGCTGTCGCTTCAAGTCAGCCTGACAGCCCTATTCGCTTCCTGCATCATCGGGTTCGGGTTGGGGACCCTTATTGCGGTGACGCGGTTTCCCGGCCGTGGAGTGGCCATCATCGCCTTCAACACGATGATGGGTCTGCCGCCGGTGGTGGTTGGACTGCTGGTGTATCTAGCGCTATCGCGCTCCGGACCGCTTGGGGTGCTAGGGCTACTCTACACGCCGGCCGCGATGATCATCGCTCAAACCATACTCATCACGCCCATCGTCGCAGCACTTTCCAGGCAGATCGTCGAGGATCTGTTTAATGAGTACGACGAACTGTTCCGCTCCCTTAGCGTGCCAACGCTCCAGGCGATGGGTGCAGTGCTGTGGGATGCCCGCTTCAGCCTGATCACGGTGGCGCTCGCCGGGTTCGGCCGGGCGATCGCCGAAGTCGGCGCGGTGATGATCGTCGGCGGCAACATCGACCACCTGACCCGCGTCATGACGACGGCGATTGCGCTCGAAACCTCCAAAGGCGATCTCGCGCTGGCGCTGGCGCTCGGCATTGTCCTGTTGGCCATCTCCATGACCGTCAACGCCCTGGCGCTGTCGCTGCGCTCCACCGCTGCGAGGCAGGCCTATGCGTGATGCTGCACATCCTATGGGCGAGATCGGCTGGATCGCCGCCGAAGACGACGGCCACGGTGCTGCGCCGCTGTTGCCGCTGACCGTACGGGGGCTTTGCTACGAAGCTGGCGGCCGCAAGTTGATCAATGGCCTTGACCTCGAGCTTGGGGCGCAGGGCATCTCGATAGTGATGGGCCCGAACGGCGCTGGAAAATCGCTTCTCCTACGACTGCTGCACGGCCTTATCAGCCCGTCGGCTGGGCAGATCAGCTGGGGCGCTGCACCCTTGAGTGCGCGCGTCCGACAAAGACAGGCACTGGTGTTCCAAAAACCCGTGCTGCTGCGCCGCTCTGTTGGCGACAACATCGATTTCGTGTTGCGGCTCAGAGGGCGCGCGAGCGCCGGACGGCGTGACGAACTCCTCAGCCGCGTCGGGCTCCTGGGGCTCGCCAGCCAACCCGCGCGCCTGCTTTCGGGCGGCGAACAGCAGCGCCTTTCGCTGGCGCGCGCGCTAGCGACCGAACCAGAAGTACTGCTGCTCGACGAACCGACCGCAAGTCTCGATCCGGCGTCCGTGCACCTGATCGAGGGCATCGTGGTGGATGCCGGACGCAGCGGTGTCCGCATCGTCTTCGTCACCCACGACATCGGACAGGCGCGCCGCCTTGCCGACGACGTCGTCTTTCTGCACCGGGGCCGCGTCGCGGAACACTCAGTGAGCCAGGACTTCTTTAGGACGCCCGCCAGCGAAGCCGCGCGCGACTTCCTGGCGGGACGCATCGTCCTGTGACGAGAAACGACCAACCAGGGAGAACCATCATGAGTTCGAGACTACTTTCCGCCGTTGCCGTCGCACTGTTCGGTGCAGGAGCACTGTTCAGCGCCTCGGTGCAGGCAGAAGATAAATCGATCATCGTGCAGTCGACCACGTCGACGGCCAACTCGGGCCTCTATGACTATATTCTACCGATCTTCAAGGAGAAGACCGGGATCACCGTGAACGTCGTCGCCGTCGGCACCGGGCAGGCCATCAAGAACGCGCAGAACTGCGATGGCGACGTGCTGCTCGTCCACTCCAAGGCCTCGGAAGAAAAATTCGTCGCCGAGGGCTTCGGGGGGCCGCGCACCGACCTCATGTACAACGACTTCGTCATCGTCGGGCCGCCGGCCGATCCTGCCGGGGTCGCCGGATCGAGCGACGCGGCCGCTGCCTTGAAGAAAATCGCTGAAGCGAACGCGCTGTTTGCTTCGCGCGGGGATGATTCGGGAACGCACAAGAAAGAGAAGTCGCTGTGGAAGGCGGCCGGCGTCGATACGGCTGCGGGCTCGGGCAAGTGGTACCGCGAAACAGGTTCGGGCATGGGCGCGACGCTGAACGCCGGCATCGGCATGGGCGCCTACGTGCTGACCGACCGGGCCACCTGGATCAGCTTCAAGAACAAGGGCGACTATAAAATCGCGGTCGAGGGCGACAAGTCGATGTACAACCAGTACGGGACAATTCTCGTCAGCAAGGAGAAATGCCCCAGCGTCAAAGCCGACCTCGGCCAGACCTTTATCGACTGGCTGTTGACTGGCGAGGGACAGAAGGCGATCGCCTCTTACAAGATCGACGGCCAGCAACTGTTTTTCCCGAATGCGCCGACGAGCTGAACAGTATCCACGTCATTTTCATCCCGGCGCTTCGACCAGCGCCGGGATTTGCTTTTTGGCGCTTCGCCAGTGTGATGGCGGCCCGCGGCATTCATTCAAGTTATCCCCGTGGCGGCTTCGTGGGGCACCCTCGAATCGGAGTACACGCAAGTGTTCCGAATCCGACGGTTGATTCCAACCATCTCCGCCGGCCCACTCGCCGAGTCTTAGATTGTGTTCTGGATTCACGGACACGATCCGACTCGACACCCGGACTCGAGTGTCCGATCCGGAACACGAGGTCAAGAGGGGGATTTCCGATGGGCGCAGCGCGAAAACTGACGGATTCCGAGACGAACCAGACGGCCGCATTCCTTGGCGTTACGGCGTCGGTGCGCGGGTACGAGTGGCGCGAGCGGCTCAACGGCCACGGCCACGCCATCGCGACGGCGATTTCCCAGAGGCACGGCCTGCCCGATCTGCTCGGTCGGGTGCTTGCCGGCCGCGGTGTCGGCATCGACGACGTCGAAGTGTTCCTTGATCCCTCGCTGAAAGCCCTGATGCCGGACCCCAGCGATCTGCGCGACATGGACAAGGCGGCTGCCCGGCTGGCGGACGCCATCGCCAAAAACGAGAGCGTTGCGATCTTCGGCGACTACGATGTCGACGGCGCCTGCTCTTCGGCCCTGATGGCGCGTTTTCTGCGCCAGCACGGCCTGGAGCCGCGGATCTATATCCCGGATCGCCTGTCAGAAGGCTACGGGCCAAACCCGAAGGCGCTCGAAGAACTGGTCAATGGCGGCGCCAGCGTAATCGTCACCGTCGACTGCGGGACGACCAGCTTCGAGCCGCTGGCGCACGCCAGGAAACTCGGGGCCGAAGTCATCGTTATCGACCACCACCAGTCCGACGACACGCTGCCCGACGTGCACAGCGTCATCAATCCGAACCGTCAGGACGACATTTCCGGCCAGGGGCATTTGTGCGCGGCCGGAGTCGTCTTTCTCGTGCTCGTCGCGACCGCGCGGGAGCTTCGCGGGAGAGGCTTCTATTCCGGCGACAGAAGCGAACCGGCGCTGATCGGGGATCTCGATCTCGTCGCGCTGGCAACCGTCTGCGACGTCGTGCCGCTCGAAGGCCTCAACCGCGCCTACGTGACCAAGGGCCTGCAGGTCATGCGGCAGCGCCACAATCCCGGCCTGCGCGCCCTGTTCGATGCAGCCGGCCTCGATCAGGCGCCGACGCCCTACCACCTCGGCTATATCCTGGGGCCGCGCATCAACGCGGGCGGGCGTATCGGCGATTCCGGGCTCGGAGCGCGCCTGCTGGGCCTCGCCAATCCGCGGGAAGCGCAAAAGATCGCCGAAACGCTCGACCGGCTCAACCGCGAGCGCAAGGCGATCGAGACGCAGACGCTGGAGCAGGCGATGGCGGAGGCCGACGGCATGCTGGCCCAACAGCCCGACCTGCCGATCCTCGTGCTCGGTGCGGAAGACTGGCACAAGGGGATCGTCGGTCTCGTCTCGAGCCGGCTGACCGACCGGTTCCACCGGCCGTCCTGCGTGCTGTCATGGACGCGAGATGCCGCGAGCGGGGCGATGAGCGGCACCGGCTCGCTGCGCTCGGTCAACGGTGTCGACATCGGACGGGCGGTCCGCGGTGCGGTGGCCAAGGGACTGCTTATCAAGGGTGGCGGGCATGCCATGGCTGCCGGCCTGACGGTCGCCGGGGACAAGCTTGAAGACCTCAAGGCCTATCTTGCCGCCGAACTTGCAGATGCGAGCGAGACGGCCCGATCCGCCGCCACGCTCGAAATCGATGGCGCACTTACTCCGTCGGCGGCCAATGAGGATCTCATCGCACTTCTCGACCGTGCCGGTCCCTACGGCCAGGGCAACCCGCAGCCGCGCTTCGTTTTCCCGGCGCACCGGGTGCGCTTCGCCAAGGTCGTCGGGGAAACCCACATCCGCGCGGTGGTCGAAGCCGGCGACGGCTCGCGCCTCGATGCGATCGCCTTCCGCGCTGCAGGCCAGCCCCTCGGCGATCTGCTGCTGGCCTCGAACGGCGGCATGCCGCTGCACATCTGCGGCACGATCAGGCGGGATACGTGGGGCGGGCGCAACCGTATCGAGTTAACCATCGAGGATGCCGCAGAACCGCGCAAACAGGCCTGAAACTGGGCTCGAAACGCCTGCGTCCGGCCGTCACACGAAACAGTCGCGCAAAGGCTTGAAAAGCAAACCGAACCTCAATATAACGCGGGTTCCTGCGGTCCCTTCGTCTATCGGTTAGGACGCCAGATTTTCATTCTGGAAAGAGGGGTTCGATTCCCCTAGGGACTGCCAGCGCACCGCCCCATCCGGCGCTGCCGCCTAAAAGCACCCCCTCTATCCGCACAATTTTGGATGCCGTCGACCGTGCCGTTGATTCGGGTCAGGGCGCGTGGTGTGGTTCGCGCGGGCCACGCAAGACCCGAACACTTACATTGTAGGCGCAAATGATGTTGCATATGCCGGAACATTTGCGATGATGGATGCTTGAGGGTGGGCGTGCGTGCGACTTGGCGGTGTTCAGCCGCCGCCGGCAACAGTTTGATTTCCGTCACGAATCGTATCGGATTAACCGCCCGTGACGCGGCGGTTTCATGCGTCGTTCCGTGAAGACGCCATGCCGCATGAATTATTTAATCGATTTGACTGCACACTGGTGTGATGCCGACGGCGCCGCCATACCCGCGCTCAGTTTGAGTCCTATATACTGAGAAGGAACATTTGAGCTGGGCCCTGCATCGGGCCACTCTACGAGGAACATGGAGTTCGCTATGACAAAGCCGACAGAAGAACCGATCTTCGACGAGTTCGCGCAGTCATTCGAAATGCATCGCCCAGTCGAGATGACGCTGAAGGAATACCTCGAGGGCTGCCGAACCGACCCGACTTTCTACGCCACGGCCGCCGAGCGCATGATGGCCGCCATCGGCGAACCGGAGTTCGTCGATACTTCTCGCGACCAGCGGCTCGGCCGCATTTTTATGAACCGAACAGTCAAGATCTATCCTGCTTTCAAGGACTTCTACGGGCTGGAGGAGACGATCGAGCGCATCGTCGGGTTCTTCCGCTCGGCCGCGCAGGGGCTCGAGGAAAGAAAGCAGATCCTCTACCTGCTCGGTCCGGTCGGCGGCGGCAAGTCGTCGCTTGCCGAACGCCTGAAGGAGTTGATGGAGCGGTGCCCGATCTACGTCTTGAAGGCGGGCGACGAGATCAGTCCAGTCTATGAGAGCCCGCTCGGCCTGTTCGACCCGGCGCGCATGAGCAAGATACTTGCCGACAAATACAATATCCCGGCACGGCGGCTGACCAGCATCATGAGCCCTTGGGCGATGAAGCGCCTCGATGAATTCGGCGGCGATCTGTCCAAGTTCACGGTCGTCAAGGTGCACCCTTCGCGGCTGCGCCAGATCGGCATCTCGAAGACAGAACCCGGCGACGACAACAACCAGGACATCGCTTCCCTGGTCGGCCGCGTCGATATCCGCAAACTGGAGTTCTTCGGCCAGAACGATGCCGACGCCTACTCCTACTCGGGCGGCCTCAACCGGACGACGCAAGGCGTCATGGAATTCGTCGAGATGTTCAAGGCGCCGATCAAGATGCTGCATCCGTTGCTGACGGCGACGCAGGACGGCAGCTACGTGGGCACCGAAAACGTCGGGTCGCTGCCCTACCAGGGCATCATCCTTGCCCACTCCAACGAAAGCGAGTGGCAGGCGTTCCGCAACAACAAGAACAACGAAGCCTTCCTCGACCGGATCTACGTGGTGACGGTGCCCTATTCGCTGCGGGCGACGGACGAGAAGAAGATCTATGAAAAGCTTCTTGCCTCGAGCGAGCTTGCCAATGCGCCGTGCGCGCCCGGCACCCTCGAAATGCTGGCGCAATTCTCGGTGCTGTCGCGTCTGCGCGAACATGACAACTCGCTGTTGTACTCCAAGCTTCGCGTCTACGACGGGGAAAGTCTGAAAGAGACCGACCCGCATGCGCGCAGCGTCCAGGAGTACAAGGACGCTGCCGGCGTCACCGAGGGTATGGACGGCGTCTCGACGCGGTTTGCCTACAAGATCCTGTCGGAAACGTTCAACCACGATACTCACGAGGTTGCCGCCGACCCGGTCCACCTGATGTACGTCCTGGAGCAGGCAATCCGCCGCGAGCAATTGCCCAACGAAACCGAAGAACGCTACATGGAGTTCATCAAGGAGGAACTCGGCCAGCGCTACGCGGAATTCATCGGCAACGAGATCCAGAAAGCGTACCTGGAGTCGTACAACGAATTCGGCCAGAACCTGTTTGACCGCTATGTCGCCTACGCCGATGCCTGGATCGAGGACCACGACTTCAAGGATCCCGACACAGGCCAGCTGATGAACCGCGAAATCCTCGATCAGGAGCTGTCCAAGATCGAGAAACCGGCAGGCATCGCCAATCCCAAGGACTTCCGCTACGAGGTTGTCAAATTCTCGCTGCGGGCGCGGGCCAGGAATGGCGGCAAGAACCCGAGCTGGACAAGTTACGAGAAGATCCGCGACGTGATCGAGCGGCGCATGTTCAGTCAGGTCGAGGACCTGCTGCCGGTCATTTCGTTCGGCGCCAAGAAGGACGGGGATACCGAGAAGAAGCACGAGGACTTCGTGCAGCGGATGGTCGATCGGGGCTATACGCCACGGCAAGTCCGCCGGCTCGTCGAGTGGTACATGCGCGTGAAGAAATCGAGCTAACCATTCCGGGCCGGTGCCTCAAAGCGTGCCGGCCCGGATATACCGCCAAGGATGAACCGGCCTCATGCAGATTGTCGATCGCAGGCTCAATCCGAAGTCGAAGTCGCTCGGCAACCGCCAGAGGTTCCTGCGTCGCGCCAAGGCCGAAATCAAGGAGGCCGTGCGCGAGGCGGTAAAATCGCGCAAAGTCGCCGATCTGGCGTCCGGCGAAGACGTCAAGATCTCGTCGAAGAGCCTGCGCGAACCGACGTTCTCACTCGACTCCAAATCCGGCTCGCGCGATTTCGTGCTGCCGGGCAACAGCGACTTCGTGGTCGGCGATGCCATCCCGAAGCCGCCTCCGGGGGGCGGGCGCGGCTCGAAGGGCTCCAAGGACGGATCGGGCGAGGACGACTTCGTGTTCTCGTTGACGCGCGAAGAATTCCTCGACATTTTCTTTGAAGACCTGAAGCTGCCGAACCTCGTCAAGGCCAAGCTGAAGAACGTCAAATCGAAAGAGCTGACGCGGGCCGGGTTCTCGTCAGACGGGCCGCCTTCCAAGCTCAACCACGTGCGCACGATGCGCAATTCTCTCGCCCGCCGTATCGCGCTCCACCGGCCGAGCCTCAAGACGCTGGAAGCGCTGGAGGCGGAGATTGCGACCGCCGAAGCCGAAACGCCTCCCGACGAGGAACGCCTTGCCGAATTGCGCGCCCGCCACAAGCGGACGCTCTACCTGCGCAAGACGGTCGCCTATCTCGATCCGCTCGATCTGAAGTTCAATCGTCACGAACGGCGGCCGAAGCCGTCGACGCAGGCGGTGATGTTCTGCCTGATGGACGTGTCGGCGTCGATGACCGAACGGCTGAAGGATCTCGCCAAGCGGTTCTTCATGCTGCTCAATATCTTCCTGCAGCGCCACTACCGCGAGGTGCAGGTCGTCTTCATCCGCCATACCAATGTCGCCGCCGAGGTCGACGAGGAAACGTTCTTCTCGGGCCGGGAAACCGGCGGCACGGTGATCTCCACGGCGCTCGTCGAAATGCAGCGCGTGATCAACGAGCGCTATCCGGTCTCCGACTGGAATATCTATGCGGCGCAGGCATCGGATGGCCACAACTTCTCCGACGACATGGACGAGTGCCTCGACATCCTGCAGATGAACCTCTTATCGCAGTGCCAGTATTTCGCCTACATCGAAGTGGGATCGTCGGACGAGGGCCCCTATCCGCCAAGCGAAGTCTGGGAAGGCTATGAGGAGCTGATCGGGCAGCATTCGAACTTCGCCATGCGACGGGTCAGCGAGGCGGGGGACATCTACCCCGTGTTCCGCAACCTGTTCTCGGACGAAAAGAAACCCGCGTGACGTTCATGAGCAGTTGAACAAGACCGAGGCCCATGCAGACAACCGGTAAGACGGCCACTTCCAAACCGCTGTTCGAAAGCGCCGACTGGACGTTCGATCTGGTCAACAAGGCCTATGACGCGTGCGCTGAGATCGGCCTTGGAGAACTGGGTCTCGACATCTATCCCAACGTCATCGAGGTCATCACGTCCGAGCAGATGCTCGACGCGTATGCCTCCATCGGTCTGCCGCGCATGTACCGGCACTGGTCGTTCGGCAAGCAGTTCGTGCGCGACGAACTGCACTACCGGAAAGGCTCGCGGGCGCTGGCCTATGAACTGGTGATCAACTCGGACCCGTGCATCAACTACATCATGGAGGAGAACTCCATGACGATGCACACCCTCGTGCTGGCGCACGCCGCCATGGGTCACAACCACTTCTTCAAGAACAACTACCTGTTCCAGGAGTGGACGCGGGCCGATGCGATCCTCGACTACCTCGACTTCGCCAAGACCTACGTCAGCCGCTGCGAGGAGAAACACGGCGTCAACGCCGTGGAGCAGGTGCTGGACGCCGCCCACGCGCTGATGAACCAGGGCATCAGCCGCTATCCCGGCGCCAACAAGCACGTCTCGCTGGCCCGCGAACGCGAACGGGCGCTGGCGCGCCATCTCTACGAGGAGCAGTCGTTCAACGACCTGTGGCGAACGGTACCGAAGCCGCAGCAAGACGTGGCCGACGGCGAGGAGGGCGACAAGCCAACCGCGCCGCCGCCGCAAGCCCACCTGCCGGAGGACAACCTTCTCTATTTCCTTGAGAAAACGGCGCCGAAACTCGATGACTGGGAGCGCGAACTGCTACGCATCGTGCGCAACCTTGCGACCTATTTCTATCCGCAGCGCCAGACCAAGGTGATGAACGAAGGTTGCGCGACGTGGACGCACTTCTACATCATGAACCGGCTTTACGATAAGGGACTGCTGAGCGAAGGCTCGATGCTGGAGTTCCTGCATTCGCATTCCTCCGTCACCATGCAGCCGGCATGGAGCGACCGGCGCTTCTCGGGCATGAATCCTTATGCGCTCGGCTTTGCGATCATGCGCGACATCGAGCGCATGGCGAACGAGCCCACGGACGAAGACAAGGAATGGTGCCCGGATGTCGCCGGTTGCGGCGATGCCGTCGGAGCCCTCAAGCGGGTGTGGGCGGAATACCGCGACGACAGCTTCATCCTGCAATACATGTCACCAAAGGTGATGCGCGATTTCCGCCTGTTCGGCATCCACGACGAGTCCCAGCATCCGCATGTGTTCGTCTCCTCGATCCACGACGAACGCGGCTACCGGCGGGTGCGCAAGGCACTGTCCGAGCAATATTGCGTTTCGACATCGGACCCGGACCTGCAGATCATCGATGCCGACCTGCAGGGCTCGCGCCGTCTCGTCGTTTCGCACAACGTCCGCAACGGGGTGCTGCTCGACCGGGCCAACTGCGAGCGCACGCTCTACCACCTGGCGCGGCTGTGGGGCTATCGGGTCAAGCTGATCGAGGTCGACAACGAGACCGGCAAGATCCTCAAAGAGCACGAAAACCTGCGGATGCCCTGAGATGCGGCGTTCGGCGCGTGCAGGTGCAGCGAAGAGCATTGGCGATTGCAGCAGCAATATCGCCATGGCGGGTGCCTTCAGCGTGTATGTCCGGTTCCTTCGATAGGGCTCACTGCACAGCCGCCTGCTTGCGCAGCTTGTTCTTGCGCAGCGCCAGCCAGCGCCGGCAGCTCGGCCGCGCCAGATTGCAGCGGACCTTGATCTTCGCCGCTTCGTGGCCATCCGAAACGCCGCCTTTCCTGTCCCGCACCACCGCCAGCCGCTTGTTGCGGTCCATCGAGATATCCCGGTGCGCGCGCGCGATGATGTCGGCCGCCGTCATCCCCGACAGGAAGGGATTGGCCGCGATCGCTTCGTCCGAAATGAGCCTGGCGAGCGCCGTTTCCGGTTTGGCCGAAAGCACACGCGTCGCCCCGCTGGGTCCGATGAGGTAGGCAAGGCGCAGGTTTCCGTAAGTCGCCGCCAGGCCATGCCGGTCGAGATGGCGGGCCAGCTCGCGGGAATACTCGGCGATCACCTCTCGCGCGAAGGCCCTGTCCGTTCTCAGCGCCAAGATCTCAGACGTGCTGAGACCTGCGACCCGCTCCGAAAAGCGCCGGCGGACGACATGAAGGAACGTACCCTGGATGAATTGATAGGGTCCGAGCGCGCTCGAGCGCGGGTTCTTGAGAAAGTCGCGTCCGTCCGATTCGGCCAGCATCAGCCTGTCGAGGTAAAGTTCGAAATCGGCGCTGTTCGGATCAATGTCGGCGGGCCGTTGAGCGATGGACCGCAGGTTGCCGGGTTCGGCGGCCGAGGGGTCGGATACAGCGACCGCAGCCAATATCGCCGCCGCCATCGCCGCGCCCGCCCGCAACCGACGCTGCCTGCACCCTGCCGCCGCCCGTTTTTCTCCGGTCCGGAAGGTCATATTCAAAAGATTCCTCTGGTGTTCCACCTGGAACAGCCCGGGCAACGGCCGGCGGCTAGATTGGCTTCATCGAGACGGACACACAAGGCTCCGTCCAGCCAACTCCAAGGGAGACCACCAATGAAAGTCAACATGATCACCACCGCGATCTTTGCCGGCGCCGCCGCCGCCGTTGCCCTCGTCGCCTTCGCCTCCACCGACGCCGAGGCGCGCGGCAGCAAGGAAATCTACCAGAAATCCTACATGCTGGATAAACCGCTGCATGGCGTCGAAGGCCACGCCGGCCCCAACTACTACTGCACCTACAAGCGCTTCCCGGTCCGCAAGTGTAATTGGAACGGCAGCAAGGAAGTCTGCAGAATCGTCAAGTGGGAACTGGAACAGACCTGCTACTGAGCCCAGCTACGAAAATCACTACGGCGCGCCCGGCGGGCTTTCTCCTCCCCTCCCCGCACCCCCGCGATCCGCCGGGCCGCCGCCCCGCTTGAACCTGACTTGAAGTCACCGAACCCAGAACTTACCGAACACCACACTGCCTCCTCCCCCGAGCCTGACTTGCCCCGGAGCCTTCTATCCGGGGCATTTTTTTGCCTACCGCGTCCGCGTGCGTAGCCGGCGTACCCGGCGCGCCGAATTGATGGCGTTGCAGGACATCAGCGCGCAAAGCCAGGGCGCCGTCGAATACGACCAGACCAGGGTCGGCCGCGTTCCCGTTTCCATACGTTCCCGACCTGCGTCGGTTGCGCTTCGCGATGATCCACGCAGGTCCGTATTGCGATCAATCGATCGATCGCTTCAGCGCCGACTCAAGCGCGTCTCCCAGCAGTACGGGAAAATCGTCCCTCAGCGACCACACCTGGGTATTGACGTCGTCCAGCTTCTTGATCAGCCGGCCCATCCCGGCATCGACCCCGTCGAAGCGTTGCGCCGTCGCGGTTCTCAGCGAAACGATCTCGGGGTGCACGCTGCCGATCCGCCCGGCCAGCACATTGACGGCCCCTTCGAGATCGTCCACACGGCGCTTCAGATCGAAAAGCTCTTTTTCAAAATCCATTTGGTTCCCCTCGGTCGTCCGCCTACTGACACGAGAACAATAAGTGAACAAATTGTAGCCTGCAATCCCCATTCCTGAGGTTGACGCCGGTTTTGAAGTGGGCGTGACAGTCCCGGAGACAACGTCTACGGGCATCGGTTGCCGTCCTGCGCCGCGCTTGCGTGCGTTCATCGCGGCCTTTGCTCATCGGGCGCGTCCTGCCGGCACTCGCCCTCGTAGCCGCGGCCCACCTTGGCGGTTCTGCGCTCGCAATCGTTGGAGTATGTCCGCCCGTTGCAGCCGCATACGGGCCGATATTCGCGCGTGCAGATGTCCGAGACGCGCATGCAGGAGCCGTATCGCAGCGTGACAACCCCGCACGTTCCGGGGTTCGGATCGCACCACATCCCCTCCCCGCACGCTCCCTCGACGACCACGCACTTGTCCCCGACTTCGGCGGCGAAGGCGGGCGCTGGGGTGAAGGTGGCGCATGTGAGCGAGATGGCGGCGGCGATGACAAACAGGAATTGCATTGAGCCTCAATCGGTGAGCGCAGTCGAGCCAGCGCGAACAGTATAGATCGCGACCGTGCCATCCCTCCACCCCTCAAGCCGACGTTGCTGTCCCGCCGGTGAGACGGTGAAGGGCGGGAAGGGTGGTGAGCACAAGCAAAATCTGCTTCCAGACCTCGGCTTAACGCAAAACTGGGAGGGCGCTGGTCTGGTCTCGTCGAACTCACCCCATAACTGTCATCCCGGGGCTTGTCCCCGGGACCCATCGCGCAACGAGTCGAATGGGTGCAATTCTAATCTACCCGGTTGAAGCAATCTGCAACCCGCCGCATCGGGATGTGGGCGAGCTGCAACCAAT
>Ga0180009_10005675_pt1 | contig 13314 bp, 15 predicted proteins | sample OS_PC_MetaG_FD_123537 | JGI IMG/M metagenome (GOLD analysis project Ga0180009, IMG submission 123537) | Groundwater microbial communities from the Aspo Hard Rock Laboratory (HRL) deep subsurface site, Sweden - OS_PC_MetaG | ecosystem: Environmental > Aquatic > Deep subsurface > Groundwater... | reverse complement strand
TTGTAATAAAATCAAATGCGCCTTCTTTAATTGCAAGCACAGCAGTCTCAACAGACCCAAAGGCAGTCATTACAATTACCGGCATTAAAGGATTCTCTTCCTTTGCGGCCATTAATACATCTATGCCGTTTTTCCTGGGAAGTTTCAGATCAGTAAGGACAAGGTCAATCCTGTTTTCTTTTATTTTTTTTATGCCTTCCGGTCCATCTTTTGCCGTAATAGTTCTGTAGCCCTCAGTTCTGAGGGTCTCCTTAAGCATATCCGACATTGATTCTCTGTCTTCAACTATAAGAATAGTATCCATGGGGAATTTTATATAGTATCACATCTTTGCATTCGCAAGGGCATCCTTGCATCCGCAGTTTCTTGTATGAGGTATGTTGACAAATGTCCTTTCTAAAAGAATCTTCACCACTTCTGCGGATTCTGCCATTGTCCTTATAACCTCGGTTGTGGTAAGCCTGTTATCTGAAATGCCGGCAGCATAATTTGTGACAACCCCTATCCCGGAAAAACATATCGCAAGCTCTCTTGCCAGAGACGCCTCCGGCATGCCTGTCATTCCAACCACCTCACCGCCAAGAAATGAGAATGCCCTTATCTCTGCGGCAGTCTCAAGCCTCGGGCCGTTTACGCATATATAAGCGGCATCCTCTTTAAGCGCAACTCCTGCCTTTTTACCTGCCGTGAGTATCGCTGCTCGCAGTTCAGGGCAATACGGCTCGGTAAAGTCCACATGCACAATCTCTTCCTCATCATAAAATGTTGATGCCCTGCCCTCTGTCATGTCAATAATCTGATTAAGAATGACAATCGCGCCCGGAATCATCTTACTGCTTATCCCGCCGACAGCATTTATAGAGATAATCCTTTCTGCCCCGAGTTCTCTGAAACCCCAGATATTCGCCCTGTAGTTAATCTTATGCGGAGCAATATGGTGCGGAGAACCGTGCTTTGGAAGAAATGCGACCTCTACTCCTGATATCTCGCCAATCCTGTAAGAATCTGAAGGCGCTCCAAAAGGAGTTGAGATTCTTTTATCCGCCTTGATGACAACTCCATCAATCTCGTAAACCCCGCTTCCGCCTATAACGCCTATCATTTAAACTCCTCACACAACTAAACTAAAATACTTTCAGACAACTATGTTAATTTTAACATATCAAGACATTACATAACCTTTAAACTGCTGATGATTTTCATAGAAACCGCATTCCGGGAGTTAATGCTATAATATTTTTTAATTGGAGGACTCTATGCTGGACAATGAACTTCTTCTTAAGATTCTCAAAAAAACTCTCTCTTCAGGCGGGGAATACGCAGACGTATTCGTTGAACATAAAAGACCGACGTCCATACAGCTTGAAGACAATAAGATAGAAAAAATATTCACAGGAGTAGATTCAGGGGTTGGGATAAGGCTGATAGCAAACGGAAAAACTTATTATGCTTTCAGCAACGACATATCCGAAAAGACATTATTAGATCTGGCAGACAGTTTAAAGGTATTACATATTGCGAGCAGGACGTCAAAGGATAAGGACTTTACACTTGACCTTAGAAAACAGAAACCTAATCTTGATTCACTCTACGAGCCATCGGCTATAAAACTTCTTCCTGAAAAAATACCTGTAGGCAGAAAAATAGAACTTGTGAAGGCTGCAAACAAGGCTGCAAGGGATTTTGATAAAAGGGTAAGACAGGTATTAGTCGGATACCGCGACTTTGCGCAGAAAGTCCAGATAGCGGCATCTGACGGTTTTACAGCAGAAGATGAGCGTATTCATACGCTTATGGTTGTCCACATAGTGGCATCTGAAAACGGCATAATCCAGACAGGATATGAGCAGGCAGGAGGCTCTATCGGTTTTGAGCTTTTTGAGAGTGTAAAACCGGAAAATATAGCATTAAAGGCTGTGGGGCGTTCGGTCATGATGCTTAACGCAAGAAGGGCGCCAGGCGGAAGGATGCCTGTCGTCATATCATCCGAAGCCGGCGGCACAATGATACACGAAGCAATAGGGCATGGGCTTGAGGCTGACCTTGCACAGCAGGGACTCTCAGTATATTCCAAAAAAATCGGTGAGCTTGTTGCATCTCCTTTAGTGACAGTGATTGACGATGCAACACTTCCAAATAAAAGAGGATCATTCCGCTTTGACGACGAAGGCACACCGTCACAAAGAACAGTGCTTGTAAAAAATGGGGTTCTTATCGGGTATATGTACGACAGGTTTACAGCTATGCAGGATAAGACAAGCTCAACCGGAAACGGACGTAGAGAGTCATACCGTAACAGGCCAATTCCGCGAATGACAAACACTTTTATCACTCCAGGTGAATCCATGCCTGAAGATGTCCTGAAATCAGTTACGGAAGGCATCTTTGTCAAAAAGATGGGCGGAGGCCAGGTTAACACGGTGAACGGCGAGTTTGTTTTTGATGTTCAGGAGGGCTATATAATTAAAAATGGAGTTATCGGAGAACCTGTAAGAGGCGCAACGCTTACAGGGAGCGGGCCTGAAATCCTGAAATCTATTGACATGGTTGCTTCTGATCTCGGCTTTTCAATAGGGACATGCGGCAAGGACAATCAGGGCTCACCGGTATCAGATGCAATGCCGACAATAAGAATCCCTGAAATGGTAGTTGGCGGTGAGGCATAAAATTATAGCTGCAATGTGTGTTGATAACCACACATCTGATGAATATAAACAACATAAATATCACATAACCCCTTGACTTCAAAGATATTTTTTCTGGCATCTTATTTGCATCTATATGTGACATGCGCTTACAAAGAACTATAAAGCAGGAAGTAAGTTTTGCGGGCATTGGGCTTCATACAGGCTCACACGTCACTGTCAAACTAAAGCCATCGCCAAGAGACACAGGAATTGTTTTCTACCGGAATGACAAGAATCTCATTATCAGGGCTGATGTAGGAGATGTAGTTGATACCGCCTTTGCAACAAGTCTGGGCCATAACGGCACAAGGATAAAAACTGTCGAACATATCCTCGCTGCGGTATCAGGATTAGGGATAGATAACCTTATCATTGAGCTTGACGGCTCTGAGATACCGATACTTGATGGAAGCTCTACCGAACTGATTGACATAATCCTGAGAGGCGGGATTGCAAAACAAGGTAAGAAAAGACCATATATTCGCATTACAAAACCTGTATTTTTTGATGATGGCCATTCGGAAATTGCCGCTTTTCCGTATAACGGCAGAAAACTGACATACAGAATACACTTCAACCACCATCTCTTAGGTGAGCAAAAATTAAGCATTGACCTGAACGAAGAAACATTTGCAAGAGAAGTTGCTCCTGCAAGGACATTCGGGTTTGTGAAGGATGTAGAGTATCTAAGGGCAAACGGACTTGCAAAAGGCGGGTCTCTTGACAATGCTGTCATCCTTGGAGACAATGGTGTGCTGAACAAATCAGGTCTGAGATTCAAGGATGAATTCGTAAGGCATAAGATGCTTGATTTTATTGGTGATATCTCCCTGATAGGATTCCCTATATACGGATATCTTGTAGCGAACAGGTCAGGGCATTCTACGAACATAAAATTCGTAAAGAGCCTGCTTTCTGCTGTGGATTGCTGGGAAATTGTATCCGATACTGAATTTGCCCAGGCACAGGCATTGGCATATTCATAAAAAACACTGATATTTCAAGGACTTACAAAAAACTACTTGATTTTTTCTCCGAAATCAGTATCTTATATATGGACATCGTTTGTTTTCTAAATTGAAAAACAAAAAAAGAGGGCTGGAGATTGCACTCCCCAGCCCAAAAGACTCTGAAACAGTAACCTACTTCTTTTTCTTCTTAGCTGCCTTCTTCTTAGCTGCCATTATAGTTCACCCCCTCTCCGTCCCCCCAAAGGGGAAAGCTTTAATTTACATCCTGCCTATCAAGGTAATCCTTTTGCCTGATAGCAGTTTTTCCAGATCAACATCACCCTTTTCTTTCCTGTTTTTATACTCAGACTCGTCGATTGCATCATAATTAATCTTTTTGCCGAACTTTTCTCCAAGTTCTTTCAACCCTGTGCCTATATTATTAGAAGATGCTCCTATTATAAAAAGGTCAACGCTGTCGACATCCTCACCATCTGCATAAGGACCATATAGAAAAGCTGCCTTTGCGCCCGCAAGCCTCACTATTGTCTTAAGCGCGCCCGGCAGACCAAGGGATTTATCAATGAGGTTCTTAAGCCCTGAAAACAGCGGAGACATCTTATTTGCCTGAAAGTATCTAAGATTAGCAACCCTATGGCTGAACAAAATCCCCATCTTCTCAAGGTTGTCAAGCTCTCTCTTTACCCCTGAAGGGTTCTTTCTTATAAGGTTGGCTATTTCCCTGACATAGAACTTTTCATCAGGGTTATTAAGTAGAAGGGCAAGCACGTCAGCCCTTATTGCCGAGGAAAACAGCATCTTCAACGAGGTCTCGCCTGTGTGCTGCTTAACCGTTCCTGACTGTTGCTTAACCATCTTGCATTAATTTATATCACAACAAAACAGATTTGTCAACAAAAAAATTAACTTTTTATACAAAAGAATATTTTTTATGATTACAAGGATATAATTCTGATTCAATACATCTTTCTTAAGTCAACGATTAACTGCTCTATTTATACAAACCTATATGCAAAGTAAATAGGTGCAATCCTATTTATGAACAAAACATAAGATTGCTGTATACGGAGCAATCAAATCACACAATAGCCAGCACAAGCTATAGAACAATCGTTCATTTTTAGAGCAAATACTACATATTGTGGCATTCACCTAAACAGGCACAAGTATTAACCCAAAAAATGCATTTAAATGATGTCCCGATACACATCGGGATTGAGCAATGTCTGCATCATTCGGGTTAAGCCTGAGATACAATCTCTGCATGCACTTGACATATATATATATAAGCAACTCATAAAATTTAAACATGCCAGTTGATGATAAAGTAGTCCTGAGATTCACTAACGGCAAACTAAAGACAATTTTGCCGATGGCTCGTAGAGTAGAATTATTTATCGGTCATAGGGTATACTTACACATCAGTTTTCACATTTCAGGAGGAAACAATGATAAGGCTTAAGGCATTCATTTGCGTATTAATGATTGTGGCGCTATGCGGTGTTTCAAGCGCAGCTATACTTCTCGACAAGGTGATTGCAGTCGTGAATCAGGAAGTCATCACATGGAGTGATTTATATAAGGCAATGGAATTTGAAGCAAGCGATAAAATTAAAGATCTGAAAGAAGAGGAAAAGAGAAAGATATTTAAGGAAAATGAGGGACCATTCCTTGAAGTCCTGATAGACATGAAATTGCAGATTCAGGCTGCAAAGCAGAAAGGTATAGATACAGCGGCAGAAGAGATAACCGAGGCTATAAACAACATAAAGAAAAAATATTCCATGGACGAGCAAACATTGACAGCCTCCCTGAAAAAAGAAGGGTTCACATTAGATGAATACAAGAAAAAACTCTCAGAACAGATTATATTGAACAGGGTCGTTTCGCAGGAGGTAAGAAATAAAATAGTCGTTTCTGATGCTGAGATAGCGAAATATATAGAAAAGAGCAAGGATACCCTGATAACTGATGACGCTTACAGGATAAGGCAGATCTTTTTCAGGAAGCCAAACAGCGCTGCTGACAGAAAAACAATGGAAGAAAAGGCAGGAACTGTCTATCAGCAGATAAAGGCCGAAGAGGATTTTGCTTCCCTTGCACATAAACATTCCGAAGACCTGTCAGGCAAGGCCGGAGGAGACCTCGGATTTATTAAAAAGAGCCAGATGGCAAAAGAATTCACAGATGTTTTATCTCAGATGAAAGCAGGCGACATCAGTCAGCCATTCTGGACTGACATGGGATTACATATCATCAAACTCGAAGAAAAAATAGAAAAACAGAGCGAAGCCGCAATAAAAGAATCCGCCAAAAATAAGCTAATTGAACAGCGTTTTTCCGAAAAATACAAGCACTGGCTCAGAGAACTAAGAGAAACCGCCTACGTTGAGATAAGACTTTAGTTCAGCAAATGCAAAAATGGAGGGCATGTGATTATGCTGAAGATAGGTGTCCTTGCATCAGGCCGCGGCTCTAACTTTCAGGCAATAATAGATGCGATAGAAAATAAAAATCTCAAGGCCTCAATAGAGATATTGATAACAGATAATCCATCCGCCTTTGCAATAGAACGGGCTAAGAGGCATAACATAAAATATATCTTTATAAACCCGAAGGAGTTTGCAACAAAGGATGAATTCTTCAAAAAAATTGCAAACGAACTTAAATCACGCGGCGTTGAACTCGTCATACTCGCAGGATTTATGAGGATTGTAAGAAAACCCCTGATAGACGCATTTCCCAACAGGATAATGAATATCCATCCTGCGCTGCTTCCTTCATTCCCGGGACTGCACGGACAGAAACAGGCTCTTGATTACGGCGTAAAGATTTCAGGATGCACAGTTCATTTTGTTGATGAGGGCATGGATACAGGGCCTGTAATTATCCAGGCAGCGGTCCCTGTGATGCCTGATGACACTGAAGACACACTTTCAGAGCGAATACTGAGCTTTGAGCACAGGATATATCCTGAAGCAGTAAGGCTCTTTTCCGAGGGAAGGCTCGTTATAAATGGGAGAACCGTTAAAATAAAGGAGCATCATGGGGTCTCGTCAAGTATTGTAAATCCACCGTTCAGGCAAGAATAGCCGATACCCATCAACTGACAGCCTATAGTGGACGCTAAAAATAAGATGACATGATTGTCATTCCCGCTTGTCGGGAATCCTTCTTTAAGAACGATGCTGGACAAGCCAGCATGACAACTAATTTAAGTCTTTTACTATAATAGCTCTAATCATGAGAATCTCCGCAGGCAATCTAAAAGGAAGAAAGATAAACTTCAGAGAAGCACAGACGGCTGCTGCAAAACAGGATGCATTAAGGCCAACATCATCTAAGGTCAGAGAGTCTGTTTTCAATATCATAGGCAACTTAATCGTGGATGCTAAATTCATTGACCTCTACGCAGGCACAGGCGCGGTAGGGATAGAGGCTCTCAGCAGAGGAGCAAACGCTGTTTTTTTTGTGGAAGCGAACAGAAAAAGAACAGAACAGATAGAGAAGATGCTGAAAGACTGCGGATACCTCTCAAGTGCTGATATCATCAGAGGAGAGGCATCCGCCTTCATAGCCAAGGCAGTAAAGGAGGGTTTGAAGTTTGATATAATCTTCCTTGACCCTCCTTATCATTCAGGAGAACTTGAACACATACTTCCTCAGTTGTCTGACGGAGATCTGCTTAATGACAAAGGCATTATAATTGCAGAACACCTTTCAAAGAAAAAACTGCCTGATGAGATAGGGAATTTTATACAGAAGAAGGCTTACAAATACGGCGATACTATGCTAACATTATACAGGAAAAAACAATGGAAAAAACTGCGATATATCCCGGAACCTTTGACCCTATAACAAGCGGCCACATAGACCTCGTAAAAAGAGGGCTTAGAATATTTGACAAGGTTATTATCGCTATAACAACGGTGCAGAAGAAACAACCTTTGTTCAGCACTGAGGAACGCATTAAGCTGATAAAAAAATCTCTCAAAGGCTTAAAAAATGTCAGCGTTGATTCATTTGACGGGCTTTTGATTGAATATGTAAAGTCAAAGAACGGAATAGCTATTATAAGAGGACTGCGCGCCGTGTCTGATTTTGAATATGAACTTCAGATGGCGCTCATGAACAGAAGGCTTGACCTCAAAATAGAGACTGTTTTTATGATGCCTTCAGAGGAATACTCGTTCCTGACATCCACAATTGTAAAGGAGGTCGCATCATTCGGAGGCTCGGTAAAAGGGCTTGTTCCTGAAGCAGTGGAAAATGCATTAAGGAGAAAATTCAAAAAATGATAACGATTGCCAATGGCTCGTAGAGCGGCATCTGATGACGAGGGAAACCTTTCAATAATCTCTCCTGAGAGGCAGATAAAACAGGGGGCAAGAGTAAAGTAACCTATCACAACTCATACTCATTCCCTTTTGAAGGAACATGAGTGACAAAGCCGTATCTCTCTTTTATCATCCCTGAAAATGCAAGAGATGTTTCCTCTTCTCCGTGAACCACAAAGACCTGCGGACTACCTTTGAATGATGCGAGCCATTCAAGGAGTTCCTTCTGATCCGCATGAGCAGAGAATCCGCCGAGTGTATATATCCCTGCCTTCATTGCTATCTCTTCCCCAAAGATACGCACAACTCTTGCTCCGTCAACAATCCTTCTGCCGAGTGTGCCTCTTGCCTGAAATCCTGAAAATATAATGCTGCACTCAGGCCTCCAGAGGTTATGCTTAAGATGATGTCTTATTCTTCCGCCTTCACACATGCCGCTTCCGGCAATAATTATCGCATGGGATTTAATCTTATTCAGCGCAATGGATTCATCAACAGAATTGGTAAACCTGAGCCTGATGCTGTCTCCCACCGAGCTGGCGCTGAGAATCCTTTTTGCCTCATCATCAAAACACTCAGGGTGTGCAAGATAGGTCTTTGTCGCTTTCTCAGCCAAAGGGCTGTCTATATAAACATTGATTTTGTAGAGCCTTCCTTCACGCACGAGCCTGTTAAGCACATACAGGAGATCCTGCGTCCTTCCAATAGCAAAGGCAGGGATAATAACATTTCCGCCTTTTTTGAATGTCACCTTTATAACTTCCACAAGCTCGTCAATAGTCTCTGACATGCCTTTGTGGAGCCTGTTGCCGTAAGTTGATTCCATGACAACATATTCAGCCTCTGTTGCAAGTGATGGATCATTTATTATCGGGTTTCCTTTTCTTCCGATGTCTCCTGAGAATATTATTTTTTCCTCTTTATGCCCGTCCTGAAACCATATCTCCAGACTGCCTGAACCTAAAATGTGTCCTGCATCAAGGAATCTATACTTTATGCCCTTCCCTGTATGCTCAACCTTTCCATAAGAAACTTTCTTGAAAAATGGGATTGAAGCCTTAACGTTATCAACTGTGTAAAGCGGAAATACAGGTTCTTTACCTGCCCTTAACGCTCTTTTCGTATGCCATTCAGAATCAGTTTCCTGAATATGCGCTGAATCATAAAGCATCAGTTCTGCAAGGTCTGCAGTCGCAGAGGTTGTAACTATCTTCCCGCTGAAACCATCCCTTACAAGTTTCGGGATAAGCCCGCTGTGGTCAATATGAGCGTGTGTGAGAAACAGATAGTCTATTTCCGCAGGATTAAACAAAAAAGGCGCTCTGTTAATGTCATAGGAGTCTTCTCCCTGAAACATGCCGCAGTCAACAAGCATCTTGATTTCAGATGTCCGGATATAAAAGCATGACCCTGTAACGGTTCTAACGCCGCCAAGAAATTGTATTTTCACTTTATTACCCCGCTTATTCTCATTTGGTTAGCACTATCAGTTTACTTCATTACTGTTTTCTTAATCAAAAAGAGCGGCTCCTGTATGAACTCGCTGCGGCACATGGGGCATTTGCCTGGTTTTTTAAGCCTTTCCCTTTTCCTGAATACAAAACCGCACTTCGTGCATTCAGCAGGCATAATTACAAGATTTGCATCTCTTGTATTAAGTGTCCTCCGAATATGTTCAAGGTGTTCGTAGACCTCTTTTTCAGGTATGCTCACGCTGCCTGATATTTCCTTAGCAGAGAATGTCTGCTCTTCAAGGAGGGAAATTATTCCCTGGCGGATGGTTTCATGCCTTTCAACAGGAACAGGCGGTTCTTTATGCCTTTTCTTCAACCATTCACCTCTGCAAGCCAGCACTTTATGTTTTCAGTTTAAGTTTAAAACAGTGGTTACTGCTAAAGCCTGGTAATCTTGATCTTGGATATTTTTCTGTCTTCCATCTCAAGTATGAGAAACCTGAGGTTGTGATACCTGACCTGTTCGCCTACCTTAGGAAGCCTTCTGAAAAGCCCGAAAACAAATCCGCCGATTGTATGAAAGTCTTGGCTTGCAAGTTCAACTCCGACAAGCTCGTTAATCTCATCAAGCCCTGTCTGCCCTGCGACTATGAATGTCCTTTCATCAATAATCTCAACTTCCTTTTCTCCTTCCATCGCCTCAAACTCATCCTGAAGACCTCCGACTATTTCCTCCATTATATCCTCAAGCGTTATAAGCCCGGCTGTGCCGCCATATTCATCCATAACTATAGCTATCTGGATTTTTTTCTTCTGCATCTCATCAAGAAGTTCTGTCACCATCTTGTTTTCAGGAATATAATAAGCCTCACGCACAATCTCTGTTATAGGCGTATAGTTCTCTATCTTACCCTGCGCCATCTGTTTCACTATGTCCTTCACATAAAGGATTCCGGTAACGCTATCTATATTCTCCTTTATAACAGGGTAGCGTGAATAACCCTCTTCCAATACAAGCTTCAGGGCATCACCGACTGTTGAATTATCAGGTATGGAGACTATCTCTGTGCGCGGCACCATCGCCTCTGTTACAACCTTATCTCCGAATTCAAAAACTTTATGAAGCATCTGCCTCTCTTCTTCTTCAAGAGTCCCCTCTTCTTCGCCTATATTTATCATCGTCTTTATCTCCTCTTCTGTCACAAAAGGGGATACAGACTTTTTCTTGCCTCCCAACATCCTGATTATAAGATTAGATGTGATCTTAAATATCCAAACAAGCGGTGAAATCAGCCTGATATAAAACGCAACAGGCCTTGCAAGCAATAAAGAGACCTTTTCTGAATGAGCAACCGCAAATGTCTTCGGCGCCAGTTCTCCAAATACAACGGTAAGGAATGTCATTATAATTATGGCTATTATTATTCCGTCTTCACCGAAATACTTTAATGCGAGCGCTGTCCCTATTGATGTTGCAAGGATTGTAAACAGGTTGCCTGAGAGTATTACTGCGCTGAAAAGCTTGTCATGCTCATCCAGTATCTTCTGCACAGCCTTTGCCCTGCTGTCGCCCTTCTCCATAAGGCTTCTTATCCTTATCTTATTTACAGCGATAAAGGACGATTCAGAGCTTGAAAGGACAGCAATAAATATAATGGATAAGGCAATAATAATTATTGAAAATATACTGTGTGGCTCCATAATCAGTGTCAGTGTTCAGTGTCAGTGTTCAGTGTTCGATGACTGTCACTATTAACTGACACTTTCAACTTCTCTATGACCGCATCAGCCACCTCAGATGTGCTGGCAGCAGTCGGGTCATCGGGTTTTGGTTTCATGTCATAGGTTACGTGCCTGCCTTCTTCTATAACAGAGGCAATTGCAGCCTCAAGTCTTTGTGCGGCATCTGTTTCACCTATATATCTCAGCATCATCACTCCTGAAAGCATCATAGCAAACGGATTCATCTTATTCAATCCCTTATATTTTGGCGCGCTTCCGTGTGTAGGTTCAAATACTGCTATCTCATCTCCTATATTTGCCCCGGGCGCAAGCCCCAACCCTCCTATAAGCCCCCCAGCAAGGTCTGAAACAATATCTCCGTAGAGATTCGGCAGCACAATGACATCATACAACTCAGGCTTCTGTACAAGCTGCATGCACATATTGTCAATAATCCTGTCTTCAAACTCTATGTCATTGTATCTGGAAGCAACACCCCTTGCTGCTTCAAGGAATAAGCCGTCAGAGTGCTTCATTATGTTTGCCTTATGGACTGCGGTAACTTTTTTCCTTTTATTCTTTCTCGCATATTCAAATGCGAATCTTACTATCCTTTCACTGCCGTAAACAGAAATCGGTTTTATGCTTATGCCTGAGTCCTGCCTTATGTTCTTTCCTGTTGCTGTTTTCACAAAGTCGATCAGTTTTTTCGTCTCTTCCTTGTCCTTCTGAAACTCTATGCCTGCATAAAGGTCTTCCGTGTTTTCCCTCACAATAATAAGGTCAATATTCTCATATCTTGTTCTTGCGCCTTTAAAGCTCCTGCAGGGCCTCAGGCAGCTGTAAAGGTCAAGCGCCTGCCTCAATGTAACATTAACGCTCCTGAACCCTGTGCCGACAGGTGTTGTTACAGGGCCTTTAATCGCAATCTTGTTTTTCCTGATGGATTCAATTATCCGCTCAGGCAACGGATTGCCCTCTTTCTGATAAACATCCTCTCCGGCGTCGTGCACTTCCCATTTAACAGAGATGCCTGTTGCTTCAATCACGCGCCTTGTTGCTTCGGCTATTTCAGGCCCAACACCATCACCTGGAATTAAAGTTATTGTGTGCATAAATCGTCTCCTCTTACTAATACGGCTATTAGTAAGTATACATTGGTTTCTGTTTCTGTCATGCCGGCTTGTCCGGCATCTTTCTTTGAGGAGAGATTCCCGACAAGCGGGAATGACAGATGAGAACAATGTTCAGAAAAATTCTCAGAGAAGGAAATCATGGATTTGACGTCATTATCTTTCTTGCGATATCAGGATACTGGGCTATAAATCTCAGCTCATCGTCAGTGAGGGGTTTCTGGGTATGCAGGTTCGCATACTGAACAAGTTCAAGAACCTTTCTTGCTTCATTGTCATCGTGGAAGTGGATTCCGAGTTTGTCATAGACATGCCTGAAGCCTTTTAGCCCTCCGTACTCGCCTGTTGTGATAATCCTTCCTGTTTCGAGAAGTTCCGGCTCTCCTCTTCCAACGTCCTCCGGATCGTAAAGCTCATAATTCCTTCTGTCCTTCAGGGCGCCGTCTGCGTGAATGCCTGACTCGTGCGCAAACGCATTTGAACCTACGCCCGGCTGATTTATAGGTATTGGAAGATTAAAGGCATAGGATGCATATTTTGCAATTCTCCATGACTTTTTTAGATCCACATGTTCATCAAGATGAACCTTCCGGCTTAAGCCGTGTGAAAATTTAAGGGCAAGGATAGTTGATACAAGGTCGCAGTTTCCGCAGCGCTCTCCATACCCGTTTATTGTTGTATTTATATAGGCATCAATCCCACTGTCTATTGATGCCTGCGCTCCGGCCACAGATACCGCTTCTGCCATACCGAGGTCATTGTGGCAGTGCATCTCTATCGGAAACTTTGTTGCCAGCGCAAGCGCCTTTATCCTCTCATAGATTGTTATCGGATCATCACAACCGAGTGTATCGCAGTATCTGAACCTGTCCGCGCCTGCTTCCTTACCCGCAGCTACAAACTCTATCAGCCTGTCAAGTTCTGTCCTTGATGCATCCTCTGCATTGAGCCCTACGGTCTCAGCGCCTGATTCCTTTGCAAGCTTCACAGCTTCAATAGCTGTTTTCAGG